>JAEEGG010000422.1_pt1 | contig 146410 bp, 116 predicted proteins | sample 9134161 | NCBI WGS metagenome assembly JAEEGG01 (sample SAMN16246543, study PRJNA631951) | gut metagenome | biome: gut microbiome; feature: rumen; material: CR-attached | host: Bos | place: Iran: Karaj | collected 2018-10
AGCAGTTCAACAGGTTAGGCATCAGCTTATTTATTCAAAACTATGGCATCGAGACATTAACAGAGAGCGGAGAGGTTAACCCTATGTCTCAGTTCCTCATCACCATCTTGGCCGAGGTTGCTCGCATGGAGCGTAAGACCATCCGTGAACGTGTCGAGAGCGGTTACAAAAATTTCCGAGCCAATGGCGGCAAAGTCGGTCGTAAGGAAGGCTACCGCAAAAGTGAGGCCGATATGCGGGAGCAGTATGCCGAGGATATGAGATTACTTCGCAAGGGTATTAGCCTTAGGAACATCAGCAAAATAACAGGTACAAGTATCAACACCATAAGGAAATGTAAGGCACTTATTTAAAATTTCTGATTCCAAATTTTCATTTTTAAAATATTTTGTGTACATTTGCTACGTTGAATTTCGAAATAACAACAAAGAAAATAAGTGTCGAGCGAGGCACAGCACAAAATTAAGAGATAATGATAGTATTAGAACAATGTAAAAAGATTTTAAACAGCAAAGAAAGGAAGTATAAAGATGATGAGATAAAGATAATCCGGGAGTACCTATATTTTATTGGAGGCCTCCAACTTGAAATTGAAAATAACGAATTAAAAAATTAGTAATTATGAATGTAATTTTGTATTGCAGGGTAAGCACAGACGAACAAGCTGACGGATGCTCGCTTGAAATGCAGGAACGCTATTTAACAGGTTACTGCAACAATCATAAGTATAATGTATTGGCAACATACCATGAAGATTATTCAGCCAAGCATTACGACCTAAAACGTCCAGAACTGAAAGTAATATACGACTATTGCCGAAGACATCGAAACGAGGTTGACAAGATTCTTTTCTTACGTTGGGACAGGTTTACACGAAACCTTGAATTTGCCCTAACCTACAAACGCAAGTTCTATGATGAGTTAGGTATTGAGATTAACGCTATAGAATCGCCTATCGACTTCAAGGGCACTGAGTGGTCGATGCTGTTAGGAATGTACTGCGGTGCTGCACACACTGAGGATGAGAAAATTTCTCGAAGGACAAAGGACGGCATACACGGCACACTTCTCAAAGGCAAGTGCTCGAACAAAGCACCACGAGGATACATTAACAGGAGAGACGATAAAGGAGAGCCATACGTTGAGAAAGACGAGACACAGGCAGGAGTGATTAAGCAAGTGTTTGAAGAGGTAGCTAAAGGTGTTGAGGCTCCAAATAACATCAGGCGTAGGCTTTGCCCCAACATTCAGAAAGATGCGTTCTATAGGATGCTACGTAACATCTTTTATATTGGACTCATCAGAGTGCCAGCCTACAAGGATGACCCGGAGCAAATAGTCAAAGGTCAGCACAAAGCCATCATTGACGCTGAGACATTCGACAAGGTGCAAGACATACTGAGCGGCAAACGTAAGCCAATGGTTAGCAAGACAATCGACCCGGACCTCTACCTCCGAAAGTACATAGTGTGTCCCATCTGTGGCCATTCTATTACAGGAGCCACAAGCACAGGCAAGGGAGGCAAGTATAAGTATTACAACTGCTGCCACGATGGAAAGCACCTACGCAGACCTGCGAACTATGTTAACGACAAGTTTGCCAATTGGGTAGGCGGTTTACGACCCAACCAAGAGGTGTTAGACCTCTACACTGAGGTTCTGCAAGACCTTCGAGGCGAACACAAGCAAGACGTTCAAAGAGAGATTGAGGCTCTGCGCAAAGAGATAGAGAAGGTTAAGGAAAGACTGACAAAGGCTGACGAGTTATTCTTAGAGGGCAATCTAAAGGACGAGAGTTACAACCGAATAACTGAGAACTGCGAGAGGCAAATCCAAGAACTGAAAGGACGTATAGACCTCCTACAGACAGATACCAAGGGACTGAAAGACAAAATCGATTACTCTGTGAATATCATAGCAAATTTAAGAAACTTTATGATGGATGCGCCAGTTAAGACGAAGTGTAAAATACTGAGTTCGATGTTTCCGGGGAAAATTGAATTTGACGGAGAAAAATATCGAACTCAATCCTACAACCAAGTGCTCGACCTTATCTTTCAAGAAACTAACAAGTTACGAGGGTGCGGAGAAAAAGAAAGTGAGAAATCTGAGGAGGTTTCTCATTCAGTACCCCGACCGAGAATCGAACTCGGAACTAAGCTTTAGGAGAGCCTTGTTATATCCATTTAACTATCAGGGCGACATCAGAGGAAACCGATGCCAGACGGTTTTTCGGGTGCAAAGGTACAGAGAAAAGACGGAAATACAAAATTATCCGGCGAGTATTTTCAAATAAGTGGCACTTATTTCAGAATAACCCAGCCTTATTGGGAAATAAGTGCCACTTATTGTTGTATGTCCTGACGGAAACTGTCGAACCATGCCTTGCCCACATCGCCATAACAGAATAGTCCGACACGAATTCCCTTCCAGTAGCCGCCCCGCATCGTGAAGGCCTCGCCTGCAGGAGTGAAATGTTCGCCATCGAGGCTATATAAGAACTGGTGACGGTTTGCCACGCAGTCATTGGTGATGCGCAGCCAGAGTTGTTGGCATCTGCCCCGCCAGATCATCTGACGCTCGCCATGAGCCTCGACAAAAACGCCCTCTTTACAAAGTCCAATGCCGCGAAAGAGCTTGCCAGAGCAAAAGAGACCAGCATAGCAGTCGCCTGTTGCTGAAAGCTTCGTCGTGCTCTCGCTTTGATAGCCTATCACTTTCTGAGTAAGCATATTACGGGCCGACTTCAGACTATCGGCAGGCAGTGCCTTAAGCATCAGGAAGCCCTCTCGCTCCGTCATACTCCAATGAGAATCGACAGGATTATGGTTCCATTGCCATTGTAGGCCAAGGGAGCTCGAGAAGTCATCGTCCGTCTGAAGAAGCGGCTGGACTTCCGATGGAATGGGCTTTTTCCAAGAGGCGACGGGTTCGCCAATACCGTTCCCATCGAGATCGACACCCATCAGCGGCCAATCGTCCTGCCATCGGGCAGGCTGCAGATGGACGACACGCCCCAAGACTGGCGTTTCCTGGAAATGATAGAACCACCAGCTACCGTCTGGCGCATCGACCAAAGCCCCCTGATGAGGACCGTTAATCGACGTTGAGCCTTGTTCAAGCACGACACGCCGCTCATAAGGGCCATAGATGCTGCGGGAACGGAGGACGGTCTGCCAACCCTGCCCTACGCCACCCTCAGGAATAATCAGGTAATACCAGCCATTGCGCTTCAGGAACTTCGTGCCCTCGGCTACAGGTCCCTCATAGACTGTCACACCCTCATCGAGCAACTGCCTGCCATCAGGCGACATCTTATGCACAATGATGGGACCTGCCCCGTGACAACTACGCCCCAGGTAAGCCTGCCCGTCGGCATCCCAGAAAGGACAAGGATCTTCCCATTTCACCACTCGCTGAACCAGATGAAGCAGGGCCCAGGGGCCATGAGGATCCTTGGCAGACGACATGTAAAGTCCCTCATCAGGCGTACAGAAAAAGACATAATAGAGACCATTATGATAACGGATGGAAGGAGCCCACGAACCACCTGCATAATGCTCATTACTGTCCCAGCCCGGCTCATCGAAACGACTGTAGATCTGGCTGATGTAACGCCAGTTCACCATATCCTCGCTCTCGAGTACCTGCATGCCGAGGAAATGGAAGTCAGAGGCCACCATATAGAACCTGTCGCCCACACGAATCACATCTGGATCAGAGAAGTCTGCATTCAGCACAGGATTGCGATACGTGCCGTCGCCCTGATCGCCCCAGTCATTGATTGCCATCGATGAAACGGCAAAAAACGACGCGAGAATTAACATCATACAGGTTCTTCTCATCATTTTGAGACTTTCGTTGCACGGATAAAGTAACCTATTAATAATAGGTACGCGAGGAGCGAGCATACCTCAGACTGCGGATTTGCCAGCCACTCTGCACTGACAGGATTGAAGCCTCCAAAACGCAGCAGCGCACTGACAACACCCATCAGGGCACCTCCCGCAATAAATCCGGAGGCAATCAGTGTGCCCTTCTCACTACGGGCTTCGTTCACCTTCTTGTCCTTCGAGCGCGTCTCCACAAACCAATGGACAGCACCACCTATCAACAACGGCACATTCAATTCCAGCGGGATAAACATACCTAAGGCAAAGGCCAGTGCAGGCACCTTGCAGAGTGTCAGGATGATGGCAATAGCTGCTCCGATGGCATAGAGCACCCAGGGAGCGCCCACACCGTTCATCAGCGGATCGATGACAGCCGCCATTGCATTGGCCTGAGGCGCAGCAAGCTGTCCGGAGGCAAAGCCGTAAGTCTCATTGAGCAGCATCATCACGCCTCCTACCGTAGCGGCCGATACCAATGTACCAAGGAATTTCCATGACTCCTGTTTCCTTGGTGTCGTTCCCAGCCAGTATCCAATCTTTAGATCGGTGATGAAAGCACCCGCCATCGACAATGCCGTACAGACGACACCACCCATAATCAGTGCAGCCACCATTCCACTCGTGCCCTGAAGGCCTACACCCACCATCACCACAGAGGCCAGGATAAGCGTCATCAGCGTCATACCGCTGACAGGATTTGAACCTACGATGGCAATGGCATTCGCCGCCACCGTCGTAAAGAGGAAGGCAATGACTGCCACCAGCACGATGGCTACCAGTGCCTGAAGCATATTGCCATCCATCACGCCAAACCAAAAGAACAGGAACGTGATGACGATGGTCACAATCGAGGCGATAGCAATAAAACGGAACGGCAAATCCCGTTCAGTACGCTGCTGTGCCACAGCAGCTCCCTCGTTACTTCCTTTCATCTCCTTGGCAGCCAGCGACACGGCCCCCTTGATGATACCCCACGACTTGATGATACCGATGATACCAGCCATCGCAATACCACCTATACCGATCGATTTGCCATAAGCCTTGAAGATCTGCTCTGGCGACATGTCACCGACGGCCGTCGTTATCGAGGGATCCCACTGGTTCAATACCTCAGAGCCGAAGAACAGCGACAGGCCCGGCACTATGAGCCACCAAACGGACAGCGAGCCCAAAGTGATGATCAGTGCATACTTGAAGCCAATGATATAGCCGAGTCCCAGTACTGCTGCACCCGTATTCACCTTGAACACCAGCTTGGCCTGCTCAGCCACCGTCTGTCCCCACTCTACTACACGTGACGTAAAATTCTCATTCCACCAGCCAAAGGTGGCGACGATGAAATCATATAATCCACCCACGATACCTGCCAACAGCAAGGGCTTGGCCTGGTTTCCGCCCTTTGCACCAGAGACAAGCACCTGTGTTGTCGCCGTCGCCTCAGGGAAGGGATACTTGCCATGCATATCAGAGACAAAGTACTTGCGGAACGGTATCAGGAAAAGAATGCCGATGATGCCACCCAACAGCGAGGCGATGAAGATCTTCAGGAATGAAGCTGACATCTCCGGATACTTTGCCTGCAGGATATAGATAGCCGGCAAAGTGAAGATAGCACCAGCCACCACAGCACCGGAACAGGCACCTATCGACTGGATGATCACATTCTCGCCCAATGCCTTCGAACGTCGGGCGGCCGTCGAGACCCCCACAGCAATGATGGCAATGGGGATGGCTGCCTCGAAGACCTGACCTACCTTCAGACCTAAGTAGGCAGCGGCGGCTGAAAAAAGCATCGCCATCAGGATACCCCAACTCACCGACCATGTATTCACCTCAGGATAATTTCCTTTTGGCGACATCAACGGCTCATACTGCTCCCCCTCATTCAACTCCCGAAATGCATTATCGGGCAACTGGCTTTTGATTTCAAAATCTTCCATATAGTTTCAATTTCTTTAATACATGTTGCAAAGATACATTTTTTCTCGTAAAGACATCTCGCGAATCCAAATAATTTGCTAACTTTGCGCAAAAATCATCAATATAACCATCAATTATATGAAACGAATCTTACTTCTCCCCCTGTCACTGCTGGTCATCCTATTGGCACAAGCACAGAACCCGTACCTCCCATTGTGGGAACATCTGCCCGACGGCGAGCCACGCGTATTTGAAGACCCGGACAATCCTGGCAAAATGCGCGCCTATATCATCGGTTCACACGATACGAACTATTCGGCCTACTGCGGCAGTGACATCCGCATGTGGTCTGCACCTGTCGAAGACCTGACACAGTGGCGCGACGAGGGTCCGATCTTCACGCATTATGTCGACGGACAATGGGACACGATGTTTGCCCCTGATCTCGTGGAAGTAAAGGACAAGGCCACTGGCCAGAAGACCTACTATCTCTATCCTCATTCCCGTGGTTGGCAGCGTGTACCTATGGTCTGCAAGAGTAACCGTCCCAATGGTCCCTTCACTCCCATCAACCTCACAGAGGACGGACGCAGATGCCTGCCGGGTTCACTCATCGACTTCGATCCCAGCGTATTCATTGAGAATATCACCAACAAGAAGGATCCCGACTACGACAAGGGGTTTCGTGCATATGTCTTCTACGGTTTCCAACACTCTACGGCCTGCGAGCTCGACCAAAACACAATGTACTCGAAGCGTGAGGGTACAGAACTGATTGACCCCTTCATCCCTGCAAGCAGTGCCGACGGCCGTCTGCTCGACAAAGAGGGTTCGGAATACAAGGCTCTCTACAATGGTCAGAATCCACTTGACTTCAACTTCTTCGAGGCCTCATCCATCCGTCAGGTTGGCAACAAATACGTGATGGTCTTTTCAGGTTATAGCGGCAAGGAATATGGTCTCGACAATACCAATTCCGCCCTGCGCTATGCCTTCGGCGACTCGCCCCTCGGTCCTTGGCGCTCTGGCGGCGTGCTCGTAGATTCGCGTGGCGTGGTGACTGGTGAGGATGGAAGCAAACTCATCACCACCAACGCAGGTCATAACACCCACGGCTCGCTGCAGGAGATCAACGGCCAATGGTACGTGTTCTATCATCGTCCGCCACGAGGCTTCGGCTTCGCACGTCAGGCGATGGTTGCTCCCGTAAAGATCACATGGGACAACAAACCTGTGGCCAAGGGCGGTATCGTGAAAATCACGGGTTACGATCCCTACACTAAGGATAACGAATGGACAGCTAAAGCCAACGATGGCAACGAGTATACCGGTGCAGAAGTGACCTCCGAAGGATTCCAGATTTTCGGACTGCCTCCTTACCAGTACTACTCTGCAGGTCTTGCATGTTTCATGACAGGCGGCACAAACAGCAACGAGTGGATGCAGGACAACCACGACATCTGGAACAACTCGATGGATCTTGCAGGTATTACCAACGGCGGAATTGTCGGCTTCAAATACTTCGGATTCGGCGGTCTGTCTCAGGACACTAAGGGTCTGAAAGCCTTCGAGGGAACAAAGGCTGGCGACGGTACGACACTCTGTCTGAACCTGACATCAGGCGGGCATGGTGCCTTCAAGATTCACGTACGTCTTGATAACCCCTGGAACGGTCAGGAAATAACCGTCTTTGACATCGCTGACGATGATTCACGTACTCCAAAGATGTACGCTAAGGCAGTGCCCGCCGTTGAGGACCTGGCTGGCAAACATGCCATCTACCTCGTAGTCGAAGGTCCTGAGATACAGCAGCCGCAGCGTCCCCGTTGGGGTGGTCCCCGTGGTCCACAGCGTCCCCAGGGGCTCTTCGACCTTCATGGCATCGGTTTCACCAAGTCTGGTAAGAGTATGCCAGCTCCGAGTGTGCCACAGGTGACCATCATGGCCGACGGCCAGAAACTGGTCATCCCCACTACGCCAATCCGCTTCACCAATCTCAACGGCTACACAGATCAGACCCGCTATCAGGTGTACGGCAAGCTGAATGACAGCTCCAGGCTCACAGCCACTTCGAACAATCCGAAGGTGAAGTTTGAAATCAGCCCCATCGTAGAGGGCCGCGCCACCATCAAGGCCACCTACAACGGACTTACCAAGATTTTCCTGATTAACTAAACAACCAACATTATGAAGAGGATACTCACCATCATGACCCTCGCACTCCTGACCCTGACGGCCGGAGCGCAGAATATCCCCGCCCTTGACCAACTCAAGGCGAACCCGAGGAAGGCCTACGGCAACGACTTCCCCTATCAGCAGGAGGCCACCGTACTGACAAAGGCGCCCAAAGGCTACAAGCCTTTCTACATCAGTCACTACGCCCGTCACGGCTCGCGCTACTACTGGACGGAATTTCTCTATAAGGCACTCGACGCCACACTGGCCGCTGCCCACGAGAAACACCAGCTGACGCCTGTGGGCGAGAGCTTCCACGATCGTTATATGGCAGTGAAGGATGAACTCCTGACAGGTACCAGTGAACTGACACAACTTGGCTGGGAGCAGCATCAGGGCATCGCACGAACCATGTTCAATCGTTTCCCTGAGGTCTTTAAGAAAGGTGGAAACGTATCCGCCGTTTCCTCGTTGTCAGGCCGTTGCGTGATCAGTATGGCGGCCTTCTGTCAAGAACTTGTGCAGTGCAATCCAGAACTCGAGATCCGTGAGCAGTCCTCGCGTTTCACCCTCGACGGTGTGGTACCTGGCGACAAACAGAACCCCATCAAGCACGACTATCCTAAAGGCGTGAAGCCCAAGTATGAGAAGAACAAGGATCAGTTTAAGTTCGACAACTCGATCAATGAGAAGGTTGTCTCGCGTGTCTTCACCAGTACAGAAGGACTGCCAGGCGCAGAGCGCATTGCCAGCAACCTCATCAACCTCTACTGTTCGCTGCCCAGCATCGGCCATGAGGGGCTGATGGACGGCATTCTCACAGACGAGGAACTCGTAGATCGTTGGGAAGGCGATAATCTCGGCAGCTACTCTTGGGTGTTCGGCCCGCAGTATGAGATGATCCCCATCCTGGAGGACATCATCAAGAAAGCCGATGCCGTGATCAGTGGCAGGAGCGACCATCTCGCAGACCTGCGCTTCGGCCATGACACCTGCATCGGTCCGCTGACCGTACTGATGGGTATCAACGGCGCTGACAAGGATCCTGAGGATCCCTACGAGGTGAAGAATATCTACCAAAACTGGGAAACCTGTAAGGCCTGCAACATCCAGCTGGTATTCTACCGCAGCAAGAAAGACGGTGACATCCTCTTGAAATGTCTGCTGAATGGCTGTGAGGCCACTCTACCCGTGCCCACGACACAATATCCATACTATAAATGGACTGATTTCCGCGACTTCTACAATAACCGTATCAAGAATGTTCAAAAGCCTTAACCATACGGTTAAGGGCTTCCACTAAACGGCTGCGCTGGGTGGCGATGTTGAAGCGGACATAGCCCTCGCCTGTCTGGGGGCCGTACATGGTGCCTGGGTTTACCCAGACTTTCGCCTCAGTGAGCAGGCGGTCACAGAGTTCCTGACTCGTAAGCCCCATTGCTGAGACATCCACCCATGGGAGGTAGGTGCCTTCGAGGCGGCAGACTTTCCACTGAGGGATATGCTCCGCGACGAAAGCACAGAGGGCTTGGTAGTTGCCCCAGAGGTACTGGTTCAGTTCGTCGATCCAGTCCTCGCTCTCGTTATAGGCTGCCTGAAGTGCCACAATGCCGAAGGGATTCACGTCGCATACCTCGTTGATATTGATGGCACGATCGATACGACGACACCATAAGGGATTCGGACAGATGATATTAGCAATCTGAAGACCTGCTGTGTTGAAGTTCTTCGAGGGGGAGTTCATCACCACGCAGTCGTCGGTGATTGTTCCAAAAGGCACGAACTCGTAGCCTGGCATGATGAGTTCACAATGAATCTCGTCGCTCACCACCTTCACACCGTACTTCTTGCAGATGTCGTACATACGTTGCAGTTCCTCACGAGTCCATACACGGCCCGTGGGATTATGGGGGTTACAGAGCAGGAAAACGGTGGTCTTTTCATCGGCGCATTTTCTTTCGAAGTCGTCGAAATCCAATTCGAAAGAATCATCCACACGCTTTAGTGGACTCTCTAAGACCTCACAGCCATTGTTCTTAATGCTGGAGAAGAAGCAGTTATAGGCTGGTGAGAGGATGAGCACCTTCTCACCTGGCATGGTAAATGCCTTGATGACACACGACATGGCTGGTACAACCGCCGTGGTGTAGAGAATCCACTCACGTTGAATCTCCCACTGATGACGACGACGAAACCAGGAGATGACGGCTTCGTAATAACTCTCTGGCACGATGTTGTAGCCAAACACGCCATGCTCTGCCCGCCTCTTGACGGCCTCAAGGATGGCGGGTGCCACCTTGAAGTCCATGTCGGCTACCCATAGGGGAATGATATCGTCGGAAGGAATTATTCCCGAGCAAGGCTCGCCTACCCGTGGCCTTTCATCCCACTTGACGCAGTTAGTTCCGCGCCGCACTACTAATTCATCGAATTCGTATTTCATTTTCTTGTCTCGATAATACAATTATTCGGCTGGCGGACGTTCTCATCGATAGTAATACTCCCAATAGAATCAGCAATAATATGTCCGCTCGTCGGATTCTTGATATTTTCAATATGTCCCTTGATATCTGCCTCAACAGTGGAGTACTCAAACATTCGGTCGCACATCGCATCGATGGTACAGTTTTCCAAAACAAGATTCTCCGTATAGCAGAGCAGTTGCTCACCAGCCAAATGACAATTTACCAGTCGTACATTCTTCGAATGCCAGGCCAGATACTCGCCATCAAGCACAGAGTCATAGACGGTGATGTTCTCGCACTCCCAGAAAGAGTCCTTCGTCACGATATTCGCATGATGAATCTCTACATTCTTACAGTACTGGAACACGTATTTGGCATCGCTCTCCAGTCCGTCGACAAAGATATTCTGCGAGAACATAAAGGGATAAGTACCCTCGTGCAGCTTGACATTCTTCAGTCTGAGGCCGTCAACCTTCCAGAAAGTCTCGTCTGCATCGTTAATGACAACATCCTCCAGCACCACGTTTTTCATCTCACGGAAGAACTTCGGACCGTCGATAGTGCAACGCTTCACGACCAAGTCATTAGTGTACCAGATAGCCGAGCGCGAGCCTGGAGCGAAGTAACAATCTTCAATCAGGGCACCGTCGACATGCCACCAAGGGTATTTGCCATAAAACTTGCTATCGTGGCATTCCATGTTCTGACACTGCTTAATGCCTGACTCACCATCCACAATGGTGATGTTCTCCAGTTTAAGGTCGTGAGTGGCAAACAGCGGCCTCTCGCCTCCGAATGTTTTATCTTTGATCAGTTCCATTTTCTCGTGACACACTATACGGCTGCAAAGATACAAAGAAAAATCCGTAATCAGGTTACCCCGATCACGGATTCTATTACCATTTTAAATGTTTTTAATTACTTTGTGGGCATCATGACGATAGAGGCATGGTTTCCGGCAGCAAGGACATCAGAGATAAACTTCTGAACCTTCTGTGGGGTAAGAGCATTAACAGTTTCTGCATAGTTGGTCTGCAGGTCAACACCCTCAGCAGTCCACTCCGTCAGTACATCCATCCAGTGACTATTCTCACGGTTAGCATCCTCAGCCTGTTTCAGCATAATCTCCTTGATTGGATTAAGATCGTCGTCGGCAATCTTGGTTGCAGCTTCCGTGATGTACTTAACCATCAGATCCTCAGCAATCTTCTGCTTGTCGGGATTTGTAGGAGCCTGGGCAGTAATGAAGAACACCGGCTTGCTTCCGTTAGTATTGATTTCGCCACCACAACCAACGTTATAGGCAGCACTCTCCTCCTCGCGGATGGTACGCAGATAGATACGGGTGAGAATTCTCGTAGCTGCATCGAGCAGCACCTTGTTCTCCATTGTATAAGGCATATTGTCGTTCATCCAGATCTGAGTGGTCTGAGCCTGAGGCGTCTCCATCTGCTTCTCAAAGCTGTTCACCTTATTACCCTTGAAGAATGTGCGTACATCCTTAGCCTGAACAGCCTTACCTGCTGGCAGAGATGCGATATACTGCTCGATGAGAGGACGGATGGCCTGCTCGTCGAAGTTACCTATGATGGTATATATAAACTGACCACCATTGATATAAAGCTGCTTCAGCATCTGAAGGGTGCGGTCGTAGTCAAACTTCTCGATCTCCTCTACGTCAGGAAGCTTGTAGAGCGGGTTGCCGCTGTTCTTGGTACTCTCAAGAGAGTCGTTATATACAAGCTGATGATTCAGACTCTTGTTCTTCAGGATCATCTGCATCTGGTTGACAAACGAAGCCATCGACTTCTCATCCTTTTTGATATTGGTCTGTGAGAGGTAGAACAGCTGGAAGAGTGTCTCGAGATCCTTTGGCACTGAGCGTCCGCTGATATACTGGCGATCCTCCTTGACACTGATATGAACGCTGGCCTGCTTACCTGCGAGAGCCTTATCGAGCTCTGACTTGGAGAAGTTGCCAAGACCACTGTACATCTGGGCAGGCTCAATGAGCTGAAGGTTCATCTTATCCTCTATGCCGAAGAGCGACATACCACCCTTGGCCTCTGCCTGCATGATGACCTCATCATCCTTGAAGTCGGTTTTCTTCAGAATCACCTTTGCACCATTTGAAAGGGTCAGCTCCTTATAGCCAAGGGCCTTATTCTCACTTTCCTTGACAATCTTACCCGTTGCAGGCATTTCAGCCATCAGAGGCTCTTCTTTCACATTGTCAACCCAAGCGGTGAGCGTCTCTGCGCGTACTCCCTCAGTGGCCTTCTTCATGTCCTCAGGAGTTATGTAGGTCTTACCGTCCTTCTCCTGCTCCATCTGGAAGGCAACGAGGTTCTTATCATCGGCACTGACAATCTGCTGGGCATACTGGTTAACAACCTCGAGGGGCAATTGCTGGGCCAGCATGTTCATGGTCTGATAGAGATCCTCCATCGACGGGATAGGATCGTTCTCGAGGAAGTTCTCAATGTAGTCGTCGGCATACTGCCCGTTCTTCATCTTGTCGCGATTGGTGTAGAGCTTCTCGAGTCGGCTCAGATATTCAGCCTTTGCACGGGCGAACTCTGTCGCAGTGAAACCGAAATCATGGACGCGCTTAACCTCACGCATCACGGCCTGCATCGTCTCGATCTCCTTGCCTTCCTTGGCCACACAGATCAACAGCACGGCATCCTTGGTACGAGCCATCTGCATAAAGTTGCCATCCTGAGCCTGCGCCTGAATGAAAGGACAGTCAGGCTGCTGCTGGAGTTCAGAGAAACGGCTGTTGAGCATATCACATGTAAGATTGCTCAGATAGTCGGTCACCAGGTAAGCCATCGTCTTTTTCAGCTCTGCCGGGATCGGGTCACGCTTCATCGAGAGCATCAGGACAGGATACTGCTGCTCCTTATCCTTCTCAGCCACGAAGATAGCCTGCTCGTTGTCAGGTACTACCTCATCGACTACCTTAGCTGCATCTGGAGCCACCTTGATGTCACTGAACATCTTCTTGATGAGGTTCTCTGTATAGTCGACATCGATGTCACCCACGATAACGACTGCCTGATTGTCAGGACGATACCACTTCTTATAATAAGACACGAGCTCCTCGGGCTTGAAGTTGTCAATGATCTCCATCTTTCCGATAGGCATGCGGTAGCCGTACTTCGAACCCTGGAACAACTGAGGCAGGGCACGCTCAATCATACGCATAGTAGGAGCCGTACGCATACGATACTCGTTGTGGATCACGTCACGCTCCTTCTCTATTTCCTCAGGATCGGCGGTGATGCCGCTCGACCAGTCTCTCAATACAAGGAGACAAGAATCAAGAGCAGACTGACGCTCAGTAGACACATCAGCAATATAATAGACAGTACGGTCGATAGAAGTATAGGCATTCAGACTGCGTCCGAACTGTACACCGATTGTCTGCAGATACTCAAGCATCTTACCTGAGGGGAAGTGCTCAGAACCATTGAAGGCCATGTGCTCCAGGAAGTGAGCCAGACCCTGTTGGGAATCGTCTTCCTGAATAGAGCCTACACGTTGGGCAATGTAGAAGTTGGCTTTCTTCTCAGGAGTGTTGTTGTGTCGGAGATAATAAGTCAGTCCGTTGTCAAGTTTTCCGATACGGACATCTTTGTCTACAGGGACTTCAGGCATCTGCTGGGCCGATGTCGTTCCCACTACAAACAGCAAGGCTGCTACGAATAGTTTTCTCAATTTCATTTTGCTATGGTTTAAATGGTTAAACTTTCCGTTTGCAAAGATACGAATCTTTTTTCTAACAATTCGCAAAAGTTATGTTATCTTTATGTTAAAAAAGCAATTGCTGCAAATATGCATGAGCATATCCACAGCAATCTATATATAATAAAGAGAGAGAAATCGAATTACTTCACGGCAAGCAGGCGGCTGTCGATAGGCTCCATCACGACCATCCGGCTCGAGAGATACATGTTGTCCTTGGTCTCGTTCATCCGATAGGTCTTCACTGTGGTGAGGTTAGGAGCCTGCGAACGATAGAGGGTCACCTCTGTAGGCAGGTCATACTGCTGCTTCTCGTTGTTCCAATAGCTTACCTCAACATTGTAGCCGTTCTTATAATATTTATAGGTGAGGCGGCTGCTCTTCTTCCACTGCTGCTTGGCCTCGTCCCAGCTCATCATCTCCTTGTTGGAGAGGCGTCCCTGCTCGTCATACTCGTAGCAGTACTCCATCTTCTGCTCCATCTGCTGGTCAGAGTTCTGCTCGTAGACCTCGATCTTGTTGACTACTCCATCCTCCATATCTGCGTTATACAGATAGTTCACGTCGTTGCTGTTGATAGCGTTGAAGTACATTGTCAGTACTGTTGCTGCTGTGATGATTGATTCCATATCTCTTGAATTTTTAAAGTTGTTACTAATGTTCTTTTGTCTTTTGACGTTGCAAAGGTACGATAAGTTGCAATAACATTGTGTTATCTTCATGTTATCTTTAGGTTAAATGTCATTTTTGCGTTAATAAACCCTAATTAGCCAGAAGAAGTACGTGCTGAGGAAATAATCTCTTATTTATTTGGGAGTCTCGGAAAAAACGCTTACCTTTGCCCCTCGAATCATTATGCATAGTAACAGATATAAATATGTGTCGATAGTAAGTGCCGTAGCAGTGCTGTTGCTGTTGGGACTCTATATGTGGATGACCTACCAATCGGTGACGAAGGACATCTCGGAGCGGGCTGGCGCCCAGTTGACATGGGCCATGTTCTACGAGAGCTATAACCGTGCCGATGTGGTGACTGCCGGCGACACCCTCAGTCTGCCAGAAGCAAGGGGCAACCTCTCGCTGGCCTCCTCTGTGGAAGGTATGAACGACGCCCTAAGCCGTACGTACCACTCAGAAATCTCGCTCGACACTGTGGCACTGTTCGTAGACTCCCTGTTGAGTGTGGCCCGCATCAATCGCGACATAACGATACTGGAGATTGATGACAAGGGGAAGGTGCTACGCCAGAACAATGACCGCAATTCATCCTGGTCGCTGCTGACGAGACCCGTCAGCATCCGGCGCGACCAGTCAAGAAACGTCAGGATTGCCCTTAACAATCCCTATCCCGAGCTGGCACAAAGGCTGAGTCCGCTGTTCCTCATCAGTGCCGTCATCCTCGCATTCTTCGCCATCATCATCATTCAGCTGCTGCGTTTTATCACAGAGCAGGAGCAGATGGCCGAACTCAGGAACGACTTCTCCTACGCGATGGTACACGACATGAAGTCGCCACTGTCGAGTATAATCATGGGGGCCCACTTCCTGCACAGCGGCAAAGTGGACAACAAGCCACAGATCAAGGAGAAATACTACTCAATCATCGAGGATGAGGCTGAGCACCTGCTGGCACTTGTCAACAAACTTCTGACCATCTCGAAACTGGAGAACAAGAAGCTGATCCTCAACAAGAACGAGATAGACCTTGAGCCCATCATCAATGACATTGTAGAGAAAGCCAAGGCCAAGGCCACGAAACCCATTGAGATCACTACAGAACTGAAGGTGAAGGAAGTACTGGCCGACGAACAATATATGACAGAGGCCATCGCCAACCTCATCGACAACGCCGTGAAATATTCGAAGGAAAGCATCAAGATAGACATCAAGACCTTCGACACCGATAAGAACGTATTATTAAAAGTGCGTGACAATGGTATCGGCATGACAAAGGAAGAGCAGCAGGTGATCTTCGACAAGTTCGGGCGCGCTGCCATCCATGAGAAAAACCGCAAGGGCGGCGTTTCCGGCTTCGGTCTCGGACTGAACTACGTGGACCAGGTCATGCAGGCCCATGGGGGCAAGGTCACTGTCAGCAGTGAGAAAGACAAGTTTTCAGAATTTACACTTTATATTCCCAAGAGCGTATGATCAGATTATTGTTAGTGGAAGACGACGAATCCCTCGCCTATATCGAGAAGACCGGCCTTGAAGATATCATTGGAGGCTACGAAATCACCACTGCCGCCAACGGCAAGGAAGGTGTAAAAGCCTGGGAGGAGACTCACCCCGATGTCATCATCAGCGACATCGACATGCCCGTGATGAACGGTTTCGAGATGGTAGAACGCATTCGCGAGACAGACGGCGAAGTCATCATCATATTCACCTCGGCACTCACCTCACCCAACGACGTGAAGGCCGGCTATCGTCTTGGCATCAACAACTACGTGAAGAAGCCCTTTGTACCAGAGGAGCTCGACGCCCACATCCAGGCACTGATGAAGATGCGTGGCGGAGCCAAGACGCAGAAGGAAACCAGCCACTATAAACTCGGCAAATATACCCTCGACGCAGACCATGCCACGCTGCGCAACGATGACACAGGCGCCTCGCAGACCATCACCCAGCGCGAGGCACAGATCCTGGCCATCCTGGCAGACAACAAAAACAACGTGGTACGCCGCGAGGCCATCCTCAGCCGCTTCTGGAACACGGAGGACGACTACTTCGCCTCGCGCTCCCTCGACGTCTTCGTCAACAAACTCCGCAAGATTCTCTCCGACGAGCCCCGCATCACCCTCAAGACCGTCCGTGGTGTCGGCCTCCAGCTGATCGTTGAGTAGACTATACCCTATTATATATATATGACACAATGCTAAACAAGAAAACGATAGGGATTCTGATGGCGCTGATGCCACTGGTAACACTTGCAGCAGAACAAAAAGACAGCTGCGAGAGAATAAAGATTGTGCCGGAACGACTGCCTGACCTGAACATCCCGCGTTACAGCAACCATGTCGTCTTTTGCCAGAACGGCGAACTCACCATCTTCGGCGGTCATACCACAGGCTTTGTGCTCACCCCCACGGCAGAGTATTACAAAGATGGTGAATGGCACCTGATACCGATGACCTACAACCACGACTTCGGCCTCTGCGTCCGTCTCACGTCGGGCAAGGTGCTCTTGGGCGGCGGTGCCATACAGAACCTCGGCATCGGCCAGAGCTTCGAGACAGAAGTGTATAACCCCGTCACGCACACCTTCGGGAAATACGGTTGTCTGGAACGGAAACGCTTCCACAGCGCAGGCATCGAACTGGACGGCGGCCGCGTCGTCATCGCCGGCAATTGGTATACCAGAAACGGCATTGAGATCTACGACACGCTCCACAACACTTTCACCTTCTTCAAAGAAGAGGCAGAGCCGCGCAGCCATCCCTATATCCTCCGCACCGCCAAGGACGATGCCATCATCTTCTCCTGTGTCGGCGAGCGCGGCGACACCATCTTCTCACCCATCGTTGACCGTCTGAAAGGCAGGCCGTTCACGGTGCCGCTCTTCGAGACATGGATTCCGCTCTATCCCCATAGCGACTTCCTCAGCGACAACAGTTTCATCGGCGACGAGTCGCGCGGCGAGTACGCCTACCTCATGCCCGTGACGAACAAAGAGGGCCAGGTGGCCATCGCCCAAGTACGCGACACCGTCTTCACGCTCCTGCCCACCATTTGTCCCATACCATCAGAAAGCCCATGGGGACGCATCCTGTGGTTCGGTTCCATCCTCGTCGACCGCAAGGCACAACGGGGCTACCTGATGGGCAAAGATCCCGACTGCCGACAGTTCATTCTTGCCATCGACTATGCTGGAGCAGTTGGGGAGGGCATTTCTGCCAAGCTGACACTCTATTATACTGACCCGATGCCGGATACCGGCTGTATCCTACCCGTCATCTCGCCTGAAGGAGACTTATACATCGTAGGCGGCTGTAATGCCAATAGCAATTTCTTCAACCCGCTCGGTTCTGTCCTGCTCTATCGTTTCGGCGGTCATCCCGAAGTTCCTGAAACTGCCGCCACAGGTCTTCCGCTTTGGCAGTGGACGGCGGCGGTCATTCTTGTTGCCATCGCCCTTGCCATCATCCTTGTTCTGCGAAAACGAAGAAAGAACATAGCGACCCTTCCGGAGGCCTCCGTCATCCAACAGCCTTCCAATTCCCCTACTATCGACGAGGAACTGATGCACCGCATCACCGAACTGATGGAGGTGGACAGAATGTTTCTCAACAGCGATCTGAAGATGTCTGATGTCGCTGCCAGACTTGGCGTACACCAGAATACCGTCTCCAGCTGCATCAACTCCATCACGGGTAGTTCATTCCCCCAATATGTCAACAGATACCGTATAGACTATGCCAAACAGCAGATTCTCTGCCATCCGGAAAAGAAGATGACGATGATTGCCATGGAGTCAGGATTCACCTCCGACACATCCTTCCTGCGTACCTTCAGGCTCATTGTGGGCATGACACCAAAAGAATGGTTACTCCAACAAACGACTGACAAATTATAAAATGTCAGTCGTTTTTTATGAATTGTAAGCCTTTGTTGATCGCTTTCCCCTATCTTTGCGCTCAAAAAAATATTAAATGCAAGACTTAATCAATAAATAAAAGAACAAAACGAACTATGAAACGAAAAGGTTACGAAAAACCGGCGATGAAGGTCGTCAAGTTGCAACACCAATGCCGCATCCTGGCTGGCAGCGTAGCCAGTGCAGGCGTGCAGAACTACACCACGAATGATTATTATGAAGAGTAACGAACCCGCTAAAACGAAGAAAGCAATGAAGAAGAAGACAATGAGATTTCTCAGCATGGCCGCCCTCGCATTGGTGGGCGCAGTAATGACCGGCTGCACGAGCGACGACGGCATCGTCGACGAGCCGCAGCAGCCCGCGAACAATGATCAAGTAGTGACTCTGACCACGACTGTCGGCTTCGACGGTGGTGACGCACAGACCCGCGCACTGACCGCAGGCGGCGTGAAGACATTTGCCGCAGGCGACCAGATTGCCGTGATTTACAAGAATACGAGCAACGAGACGATGAAGGCCGTAGGCACACTTACTTCCGGTGCCAATACGAGTACTGCCACATTTACGTTAACTCTCACCAACCCAGACAAGACCAAGGCTATTCGCTACATCTATCCCGCAGCGATGGCGAAAGCTACCGTTGCGACGAATGCTACGATAGACGACGCCGGTACCATTGATTTCACAAATCTCAATGCTCAGAACGGAACGCTGGCCACTCTCGGAAGCAGCCTCGACCTCTGCACTTTCGATAAAGCCAGTTGGGGTGGTGATAACCTTCCTAACGGAAATATGACTAACCAGCTCGCAGTTTGCGCCCTCACCCTCAAGAATAGCGCTGGCTCCAGCACCATCACCAGCGGCCTGACCCAGGTGACCGTCATCGCTGGTACCAACACCTACACCGTGACACCCACGAGCAGCAACTTCGGCACGGCTACCATCTACGTAGCTATCCGTCCCGTGACCGCTGCCCTCGTGTACACCGCCACCGACGGCACGAACAACTATACGAAGACCGCGACAAGCAGGTCCTATGCAGCCGGAAACATCTATAACATCGGACTGAAGATGCCCGTAGCTTCCACTCTGGCAAGTCTGAAGACGTGCATTAATGCCGGTATTGACTGCAGCAGCTATTTGGGATGTCAGGTTGATGCTGAAGGTTCTGTCGCTGCCTCCGGCCTGACTCCCATCGGCTACATCGGCTACATCAGTACCAGCGATGTCGATACAGGTGTCGCCGGCAGCCGCATCCTCGTCATTGCCGCTGCCGATGCCAACAACTACGCAAAGTGGGCAGATACAGATTGGAACGTAGCGCGTAATATGACTGATGATAACATGTGCGGTTACACCTATACCAATACCCTACAGAGCTACGGTCAATCATATCACCCTGCAGCGTATGCCGCCTGGAACTTCAACTGCGAAAAGCCTAGCTATGCCTCCAACTGGTTCATGCCTACAAAGGCACAGCTGACGGCTATCATCAGTGCCCTCGGTGGATTTTCAACGTTCAAGACAAAGACTGGATGGCCAGCAGACAATTTCTGGGCTAGTACAGAGGTCTCTGCTGGTAACGCACATATCTTATATGACAATGGTAATTGGGGCAATGACCAAAAGTGGACTGGGCGTCGTGTGAGGTCTTGTTTCGCTTATTAACCGCCGGTGTCATAGCGGGGTCAGGATACTTTGTGACATGTCACAGACTCTCCTGACCCCGTCGTGACACTGGGCGGGGAGAGTCAGTCGATTGGGTTAGGCCGATTGGCGGATCGGGGTAGGCCGATTTCAAAACGGGCAGGCCCGACGGGGCAACTGAGCGTGGCCGATGTGAGAATCGGGCATGGAGAAATAAACTATTCAATAATCGACCAGACACAGCGGGGTCAGGACACATTGCGACATGTCACAAAGTATCCCGACCCCGCTGTGACACGTTTTAATCGATGGGCTTGTAGGGCTCCATGAGTTTCAGAGTAAGGAAGAAACCCGGGAGGATGAGAATGGCGGCTATGAGGAACCACCAGCTGGGGAAGGAAATGCCCAACAGGCAAAGCATGACAATCCAATAGAAGATGTCGCCCAAGATGACGGGGATGATGCTGCGCGAATACTCATAGGTCCATCCCTCGAGCAGGAATGTCAGGAAAGAAGGGAGAATCAGTATCGGATGGGAGAACAGCGCGAAAAGCGACATCACTGCTGCAAAGACATTGACAACGATATTCGGATTGTGCTTCCACTCCAGTATCTCGCGGAGCACGGCGCCATAAAGAATCATGGATGCTGTTGCCTCTATGGCTGCCATCCCAAGAAGAGCCCGCAACGGATGGGTTTTCATCCAGAGATAGGTATTGCGGATTGCATCATCAGATTCCGTCAGCTGCGTACCATCGTAGGGAGCCAAAGGATTGTACATCACGCAGATAAGCAGGGCGAGGCCGCCCATAGCCGCCATCAAGACGGGGAGCACCTTCCAACGCTGGCGCCTGGGGATGCGACCCACCGAATATGAGGAAAAGCCAAAACGAAGGAACACCCAATGGAGAATGGCGCAGAGCACCAATACCAGCAGCAGGCCGCCTAAGGTCATGATGCCGGTGGAGCTGGTTGTGCCTGGCTGGGATTCATTGAAGCCGTCGATGAAGCCTGCCATGAAGCCCACAAGGGCTCCACCGGCAAACGCCACTACCAGGCAAATGCCCAGTGCCAGCAACAGATACATCATTGCCTTTCTCATCTCGCCTGCAAAGTTACGGAGAAATGATCAATATTGATACAAAAACTATGTTATCTTTAGGTTAATTCTTACGTTTCCTTCCTAAATTCATACGCACGCCCAACTGCAAATTGAAGTTAGTAGGCGTATCCTTGAAGAAGTTTCGCATACTGCTTCCGTTATCGAAATAATACTTCACACCGGGTTCTGCATATATTCCAAGCTCAGGGATAATATCATATTGAACGCCCAGAGCACCCTGAACAGAGAACTGAATACGATCTTTACTATTCATGCTATGCGCTGAGGCACCTTCTGTCTTCTCTTTCGCACTGAAATTATAGTCCGCCTGACCACCCGCTGATGCATACACATTCAGACCTTTATAGTTCCAGATCAGGTACTGAAGACTTACGGGAATACCGATATAATGAAGCGTTTGCTCACGAACCAACTTATCACCATTCATGATATTCGTAAAGTCTGATCTTAGTCTAGTATAGACGAGACCTGTTGTCAGTCCGAATCGTGATGACAGAGGAATATTTGTAGTCAGTCCGAAAGAAAGAGGCTGATAATGCTTCTGTTGTTCCTTATAGTTAGCAAGATACACAATTGGGGAGTCTCCGGCTCTGGTAGAAGAGACCCTATTGTCACTATTGTAATTCATTACACCAGAAGGCTTCATCATGACACCAGTTGTACTCATCTGGTTTACGAATCCACTTTGAGCGTACAAGCCCATTACGACTCTTGAACTCCGCTGCTTCGAGGCTTCAGCAATCTTCTGGTCAAGCTGACGAATTACCTCATCATTATTAGGCAGTTCCTTCTTCTTCGGCTGACTTGTTTCAGTCCTGGGTTCTTGTGAAGATGTCTCCGAAGACACTCTTTCAGGCAGCACAGACTGGGAGGCCTGAACCTCTGTCTCAGTATATGGAGGCATTGCAGCAGGCTCTTCTGACACGACCCTCTCTTCGGCTGTCCTGACCTGAGCCACCAACTTATGAGTATTTACAGGTATATAATCTTTTATAGCTACTGGGCTATCTGAAGGCTTAGAGACATCCTGAGGTAGTATGTTTTTATTAGAGATGTGGCTAAGAGTAGGCTCCTCGTGACCTGTATCCCACATCAGGTAAGCATTGGCAACAAGCAACCCAATGAAGGCTGCAGCTACAGCGACCCATTTGCTCCACATAGGAATGACACGGGCACGACGCTCAGGGGCAACCTGCTTCTCAGCAAGCTTTGCCTCAATATCAGCCCAAAGGTCGGCAGGTGCAGGCTCTTCATAGTCTGTCAGCTTGCCGTAAAGGCTTTTTTCCCATTCTTTCTGTTTCATTTCCTATGTGACTTTAAATAATCTTCAATCATTGTTCTTAATAATTTCTTCGCTCGGAAGAACTGAGAGGCTGAGGAGGATTCTCCGATGCCAAGTCGCTTGCCTATTTCCTGATGGCTGAGCTGCTCGAATATGTGGAGGTGTAACACCATCCTGCATCCTGCCGGCAACTGACCAATCATATTGTTCAACACATCAGGCGGCACCCTATCTACTTCAGGATCTTCATCCTCTGCCGCCTCCTCTACAGGCAATTCATCAGTTATCTTTACTCGTCCGTGCTCATTTAACCAATCAATGGCACAATTTGCAACTATTTTCGACACCCAGGACTTCAGGGAACCTTCACCCCGGTAGTCAAACTCTTCTATTGATGTCAGGATCCGAACGAAACTCTCTTGCAACACATCGCGCACCTCGTCACGGTTAGGGATAAACCGAAGTCCTATGGCCATGGTATATCCAGAGAAGCGCTCATATAGACGACGCATCGCCTGTGAGTCACCGCTATGTATTGCATCTAACAGATGCCGTTCTGTCTCCAAGACTATCTACTACTAATCTATTTTCTTTAACGTATTAAACACTAATTTTAACGGGGGTGTAAAGATGCTCTCCTTTTGCAAGTTCGAACCTGCGTCTGTAATGCTGTAAAGTTGCACCTTATCAATATATAGTACCCCCATCCACTGCTGGGTCTTTAAGTCAAACAACAAGGTGGATTTCTCTTCATCCATATAAGGAAGTACCAAATACTCCCTCCCGTCCAGGTCTACACCAAGACGATAATCCCATTTCATCGAGAAATAATAGGCGTCTGCCGAATTACCGATAAAGGAATACTGAATCTTGCCGCCTTTCGTCATCGAATCTACAATCTTCATTTCCTTATAGGCGCCAGTATATATCAAATCCAATAAATATTTGGCAAAATCGGTACCAGGTACGAGACTATAAGTAAAATAACCCTGCCCGAAAGGCGCCTTCAAAATACCCTTACCTATCGTCTTGTCACCAGCTATCCACTGCATTTCGAAGTCGCCATAGCTGGATCCCTGATTGGAAGGATTATCGATAGTATCATTATCATTTACATATATAATACTGTCTTCGCTCATTTCGTGCTTGTCAATCACTGTCATCATCCGGACCCGGCGTTTTATTTGGAAATTAACGACCTTGAAATCCTTTTCATAGATCATATTATCAGTAGGAGTAATGCTGGCCTTCATACGGAGCTTATTGAAATACTTATTTCCTCTGAAATCCTCAAAGTTCACTCCCTTGATTTCGCCCATAATCATATCTAGTTTCTCATTGGTGTCTACAACCTCACCCCTAAGCATGATTATCTCGAAATTTGAAGAGACACGTAATATAACAGGATAGACATCCATCACTACTTCCCGGCTATTTTTCTGATTAACACCTACATAATCTTTATTGATAACATTCAAACATTCATAGTCATAAGCTTTGCCCCCAAGTTTCCAAGTAAAATATCTCCTTACTTTCAGCTTATAACGGAAACCTTCCTCAAAAGTAAAATCCTTAATGGTATTTAAAGCCAGATTATCATAGAAAGCGCCCTTATCATCGAATACCTGCATAGCTGGAAAGACCGAAAGCCGATCAAAACTACTGTCCAACACATATTCTGGTTCAATAGTCAGGATAAGCTCTGTCACCGTCTCTTCATTTTCAGGAATAATGATAGTATCATCCTTTTCATTGGTGCAAGCAACAAAAAGGAAAACGCTCATCAATATGACACCTAACTTATAATTCATACTATTGTTCTGACATTTGTCTGTAGATATAACTGCAAAAGCAAAAAACCTTGCACGAAAAGAAATTAAATTAAGACAAATTAAGAAATTTATTTGCTTTATAACATATTTAAACACTTTCGCACTTACTGACACTATTAAGCATCAGTAAAAAGCAACTTATTCAAAAAATAATATTGTCAGGCGTGTTCCTTATAAATAACATTATTTGCGCCACTCGTAATTTTAAATGCTTCGGGATGTTGTTTGATATAAGAATCAATATGGCGCACCCGTTTTTCCTCCAATATCTCATCAACAGCGATGAGAATGCCTGTTTCCTCCACATCCCCGAAGCCATAGTTGATAGCAGTGCCAAACAGTTTCATTGTCGGTGACAGACTCATATATGCATTTACCAATGGTGGAATATTATAACCGAGTTTTCGAATCTCGCAGTTTAGGATCTTATAGTCTTCCTTGAATGTTTTTCCACAGAAAAGAGCCTCCAATTCTTTCATGTCTGTTTCCATTTCAAGCGGTTTCATCGGAATAATCAGTTTTTCTTTATCATCAAAATGTTTTTTCAGGAAATACAGAATCATATCGCGTCCCTTCCGAATATACGACGGATACATCGTCATTTTACCAAAAAAATACTTGACATTAGGCTTAATGACGGTCAATGCGCCAAGTCCATCCCAGAGATTATCCAAAGCAAAAAGACTCTTGGCACCCATACGAGAACTTTGATAGGGAAGAGATACAAACGAGCGTCCCAATTCGATAGTCCAGGGAGCATACTCCTTGATAAACCTATCCGAGAAATGGAACATGTGACTTGTAGCCAAAATGGGCTGTCCTTTTTCATCATACTCCCAGTCCGTGCCAAGCAGATATCGATAACCTCCTATGATTTCTTCCTCCTGAGGATTCCAGACAATCAGCTGCTTATAACAATTTTCACAAGTGTCAAATTCATCTAAATCCATCGACTTACCCGTACCGCCTCCTGCTTCACGGAAAGCTATCTCACGAAGTCTCCCTATTTCTTTTAATACGTTTGGAGCATTATGGGCTGTAATGACATAGATCTCATTATGGCTTTTGTTAGTCATTCGCAATTGCAACTCTGGAGTCAATTCTCTCTTCAGTATTTCCTTGGCAATCGGTTGGATAATCTCTTGTTCCATTTCTTTATCTCGTTATTTAAAGTTCGTAGACTTGTTCCCTAACAAATTGTGCCCACTCTATAGCTTTTTTGCTCTTGTCAAACGTCTGCCACGGAATAGGTCTTCCTATCTTGACACGAAAAGTCTTATGCACGTTCTTGTACATTTCATCGACGAGAAACAGCATGGCAAGATTAAATGGCAGGCACTTGTCACTAAAATTGGCCAAGCGATAGAAAAAATTACTATTCTGCCCACTAAAATGGATTGGCACAACATCTCGCTGATACTCCACACTTTTGGTAATGAAAGTCTTCGTCCAAGGAATATCCCTGATAATTCCTTTATGCTTACGGGAGCAAAGACCTGCAGGGAACATCAACATATGATTGTCGCTTTGGAAACCTGCTTCTACCATCGCCGGGAAATTACGGCTTTGACTACCTGTCTTATTGATTGGGATACAAAGAGGAGCCAGACCGGGCAAATTCATGAGAAGGTCATTCACCAGATATCGGAAACGACCATCAAAATGTCTGCCTATAATGGCCCCAAGTGCCACACCATCTTCGCCTCCAAGCGGATGATTACTGACAAATGTATATCGACGGCCGTCATCTGGACTTGGCAAGTATTCCTTTCCCTCAACTTCAAGAGTCATATCCAAATACCTGACACATTCCTCCAACCAGTCAACACCAGACTTATCACGACTTTCCCACAAGAAAGCATTCACTTCATCCTGATGCGCAATACGCTTTAACCAATTGGCGAGTGGACGAGGAACAAATTTCGCCTTAGTCCCCATCTTATCTTTTAAAACCAGATCGATATCGATTGTCTTTTCTGAAATTGCAACCATTTCCTTAAATAACACTAACAAGTTGCAAAAATAGCACATTTCTTTGAATTTTGAGCAAAAAAATGGAGAAAACTTTCTTTTTGAATGTATTTTGTACACATCTAGTATTTTTTGCTTACATTTTTATGTAAAAAACGAGAACAGATATGACATTTTTAAGAATCTTTGCAACTTTAGCCAGATTAATAAAATAAAGTTAAAAAACAAAAAAAGTGGGGAAAAGTGGCGAAAAGTGGGGAATTTTATATAATTTTGTAACCGAAATCTATATAAAGATGTACGTATGCGATTTTTAGGCAACATAGAAGCCAAGACCGACGCGAAGGGAAGAGCCTTTCTACCAGCAGTTTTCCGCAAGGTGCTACAAACATCTGGCGAGGAAAGAATGGTGATGAGAAAAGACGTTTTCCAAAAATGTCTTGTGCTCTATCCTGAAAGCGTTTGGAACGAACGACTTGACCAACTGAAGACTCAACTCCATCCCTGGAAGCAAGCCCACCAACAAATGTTTCGCCAGTTTGTGTCAGAGGCAGAAATCGTGACACTTGACGGGAATGGTCGATTCCTCATTTCCAAACGACTGCAAAATATAGCAGAAATCGATCAGGACATCCAGTTTATAGGAATGGACAATACCATTGAAATCTGGTCACCTGCCATTTTGAGACTGACGCTAAAGACAGATGAAGAATTTGGAATAGAATTTGAAAACATCATGAACACTGACGATGCCAAATGATAACGACTGCTGAGACATATCACATACCAGTACTCCTTCAGGAGAGCATCGACGGGCTTGAAATCAAGCCCGACGGCGTTTATGTAGACGTAACATTCGGTGGCGGCAGTCATAGCCATGAAATACTCAGACGATTAGGAAAAAAAGGGCATCTGTATAGTTTCGACCAGGACGAGGATGCTGAAGAAAACATCATTCGTGATAGCAGATTCACGTTTGTCAGAAGTAACTTTAGATATATTAGAAACTGGATGCGCTATTATCATGTGGAACATATTGACGGTTTGCTTGCCGACCTCGGTGTCTCAAGTCATCATTTAGATGATAAAACACGTGGGTTTTCTTTCCGTTTTGACACGCCTCTTGACATGCGAATGAACAAGAGGGCAGGCATAACAGCTGCGGATATACTGAACAATTATAGCGAAGAACAAATCTCAGACATCCTTTACATCTATGGAGAAATTAAAAACGCCCGAAAGATTTCTTCAGTAATTGTCAGGCAACGCGGTGTTCATCCAATCCTGACGACAGGCGATCTGATGAACATCACAGAGGATTTGTTCCAAAAGGAACGGGAGAAAAAAGAAATGGCCAAGATGTTTCAGGCTCTACGAATAGAAGTGAATCACGAAATGGATGCCCTCAAAGAAATGTTGAACGGTGCAATGACTTTACTCCGAGAAGGTGGAAGGCTATCGATCATTACGTACCACTCGCTGGAAGACCGCATTGTGAAGAACATCCTGAAAACAGGGAATGTTGAAGGAAAGGCTCAACAAGACTTCTTCGGACATTTCAAGACTCCTTTCCGTCAGATAAGTAACAAGGTCATCATACCGACAGAAGACGAACAGCAAAGGAATCCGCGCAGTCGGAGCGCAAAACTAAGAATTGCAGAGAGAGTATAACTATGGTCAAAAAAGAAGATATAGAACTGGAGATACAGGAGATCAAGACCGAGGAGCCTGCCGACGAGACTGAGAAAGAAGAATCCATTCTCAAAGAAGAAGCAGCCGAGGTAAAGGAGCATGCCAAGAAAGCCATTCAGAAGATTAAGGAGAATGCAAAGGAAGAAGATCCAAAGCTGACTTCTTCACTCACTCTGAGGACAATCCTTGGTGGAGACTTTCTCACAGCTGATATGGTTCGCCATCAGATATGGCTTTTCGTCCTCATGGTCTTGTTTTGCATCGTCTACGTTGCCATCAGATACCAATGTCAGCAGGATCTGATTGCCATCGATAAGTTGGAGAAAGAATTGCTCGATGCCAAATACAAGGCATTGTCAAGTTCGAGTACCCTCACAGAGAAATGCCGAGAAAGCCATGTGCTGGAAGCATTGAAACAGAACAGGGACAGCTTACTGCATATATCTGACCTGCCACCTTATATAATAAATGTACCTGAGTAGATAAAAAGGAATGAGTAAGTTTAAGAGCGACAAAGTGATGCCTCGCTACTTTGCTATAGCGGTAGTCTTGACATTATTAGGTTTTGCCATTGTGGGCAAGGCTATGTATATCATGACAGCCAAGAAAGAATACTGGTCACAAGTGGCAGACCGTCTGAAACGCGATAGTGTCATCGTCAAGCCTAATCGCGGCAACATCCTCAGTTGCGACGGCCAACTGATGGCAAGCAGTATCCCTGAGTACAAGATTTTCATGGACTTTCAGGCTGGTGCTAACGACTCTGTCAGCATTTTCAAGCGCGACTCCCTATGGCAAGAGAAGATAGACAGCATCTGTAGCGAACTGAACCAGATATTCCCCTCTAAATCTGTTAACGATTTCAAGACACATCTTCTTGAAGGGAAAAACAAAATACAGAAAAACGGTTCTATAGGAGCACGTCATTGGCCCATCTGGCCACGCCGCATTGACTACAATACATTCTGCGAAGTACGCAAACTTCCCATCTTCAAGGAACCCGTCTATAAAGGAGGTTTCCATTGGGAAGAATTCAATTCCCGTAATCATCCGTTTGGAACACTTGCCAAACGAACAGTAGGTGACATGTTTGGTGCCCTTGACAGTGCAAAAAACGGATTGGAGCTGGCATACGACAAGGAACTGCGAGGCATCAACGGTCTGATGCATCGAAGAAAAGTATTGAGCAAATATCTGGATATTCCAGTTCTCTCACCAACTGACGGTGTTGATATTGTCACTACGATTGATGTGGGAATGCAGGATCTGGCAGAACGCGCAGTCATAGAGGAATTGAAAGAAATCAATGGCGAAATGGGTGTCGCCATCTTGATGGAGGTAAAGACCGGTGACATCAAGGCCATCGTGAATATGCAACGAGCTGCCGACGGGCAGTACTACGAAATGGTCAACAATGCCATCAGCTATCGCTGCGAGCCAGGATCAGTGTTCAAGGTGGCATCGTTCCTCGTGGCCCTCGATGACGGAGTAGTGGACACTACCTTTAAGATTCCCACAGGCTGCGGTGTGATGGAAATGCACGGTCGTTCGATGAAAGATCACAACTGGCGTCGTGGCGGTTATGGTACCATCAACGTGGCAAGAGCTCTGGAGGTCAGTTCAAACATTGGTGTCAGCTATGTCATCGACAAGTTCTATGGCTCCAACCCCACGAAGTATGTGCAAGGTCTATACAGAGTGGGTATCCATGAGGACCTGAAGATTCCCATCCTGGGTTACCATTCCCCCTACATCCGAATGCCGGACACGAAGACAACTGACAGAGCCAAGTACTGGAGTAAAACGACGCTGCCTTGGATGAGTATCGGATATGAGACGCAGATTGCTCCTATCAATACTGTGGCCTTCTACAACGCCATTGCCAATAACGGCAAGTTGATGCAGCCTCGTTTTGTAAAGCAATTGATAAAAAACGGCCAGATAATCAAGGAGTTTGAGCCTGTTGTACTGAGAGAGAGGGTTGCCAAGCCCCAGACTATCAAGACCATGCAGACCATTCTGGAGCATGTTGTCAGCCAGGGTCTGGGTAGGAAAGCCGGTTCGAGGTCGTTTAAGGTGGCAGGAAAGACAGGAACGGCGCAGGTGGCTGACCAACATGGCAGTTACCACTCAGGAACTACCCGCTACTGGCTGTCGTTTGCAGGATATTTCCCTGCTGACGATCCCCGTTACACCTGTATAGTATGTCTGAAGAAATCGGGACTTCCCGCTTCGGGTGGAGGTATGAGTGGTGTCGTTTTCCATCATATTTCCGAAGGTGTGATGGCGCAAAGTCTTAAGTTGGATGTCGATGATGCCCGCGATTCGCTCTCTATCCTTATCCCGGATGCAAAGAACGGTGATGCCATTGCAACGAATTATGTTCTGAAAAATCTTGGCATCAAGACTCTGACAGCGTGGACGGATGCCAGCAACGACCGCATTTGGAGCAAAGCTATAAGAGATGGAAATGAAGTACGCCTCAACCAGATGAAAACCTCACACAACATCGTACCGGATGTGATAGGAATGGGAGCCAGGGATGCTGTATTCCTGATGGAAAGTCATGGTGTAAAGACCAGACTCCGAGGCAGGGGGAAGGTGAAGTCACAGAGCGTCTATGCTGGTACAGCCACTAGAGAAGGAATGATATGTGAATTGAGTTTAGAATAACAAAAAGGGTATAAATATGAAACTGAATGAATTGCTTAAGAATGTAGAAGTCCTCAACATCCTCGGTGATGCAGAAGTGGAAATCACGGGTGTTAATATTGATTCTCGACAGGTTGGGAATGGGCATCTCTTCGTGGCCATCCCAGGCACACAGACCGACGGGCACAAGTTCATCCCCAAAGCTATAGAGCAGGGTGCAGCCGCCATCCTTTGTGAGTACTTCCCAAACAGGCGTGAACCGGGAATAACCTATATTGCCGTAGAATCAACAGAAGATAGTGTTGGTGAGGTAGCGACTCGATTCTATGGAGATCCTTCAAAAAAGATAAAACTGATAGGTGTAACAGGTACTAACGGTAAGACAACGATTGCCACCTTGTTATATAATATGTTCCGAAAATTCGGTCATAAGTGTGGACTACTCTCTACTGTCTGCAATTATATTGAAGACCAAGCCATGCCTACAAATCACACGACACCAGATCCCATTGAGTTGAATATGCTTCTTGCCCAAATGGTTGATGCCGGTTGCGAATATGCATTTATGGAATGCTCAAGCCATGCTATTGCTCAGAAGCGAATCGGAGGTCTGAACTTCGCAGGCGGTATTTTCACGAATCTCACACGTGACCATCTTGACTACCATGGGACCTTTGAGAATTACAGGAATGCTAAGAAAGCATTCTTCGATGGACTGGGCAAGGAAGCTTTTGCCATTACAAATATCGATGACAAGAATGGTACCTTTATGGTACAGAACTGCAATGCCCAAGTAAAAACCTACTCTATCCAAACGATGGCTGATTTCAAGGCCAAAATTATCGAGTGCCACTTCGAAGGCATGTATATTGAAATTAACGGCAAAGAGGTGGGTGTACAGTTCATTGGAAAATTCAATGTAAGCAATCTGCTCGCCGTCTATGGGGCAGCAGTTATGCTAGGAAAGAATCCCGATGATATTCTCGTCATCCTAAGTACTTTGAAAAGCGTCAATGGCCGTTTGGACCCAGTCCGCTCTCCAGAGGGTTATACAGCCATCGTCGATTATGCTCATACTCCCGATGCCTTGGAAAATGTGCTTAACGCGATCCACGAAGTACTCGATGGCAAGGGCAAGGTCATTACTGTTTGCGGAGCAGGTGGAAACCGGGATAAAGGCAAACGTCCGCTTATGGCACAGGAAGCCGTGAAACAGAGCGACAAGGTGATCATCACCTCTGACAACCCCCGATTCGAAGAACCACAGGACATCATCGATGACATGCTGGCAGGACTTGACAGTAAGCAAATGAAAAAGGTCATTAGCATCGTTGATCGTCGTGAAGCTATCCGTACTGCTTGTATGATGGCACAGAAAGGTGACGTGGTTCTCATTGCCGGAAAAGGTCATGAGGACTATCAGGAAATACAGGGTATTAAGCACCACTTTGATGACAAAGAAGTCGTAAAAGAGATTTTTAACTCATAAAGATAAAAGCTCATGCTATACTATCTGTTTAGGTTCTTAGACCAATTCGACATACCGGGTTCCCACATGTGGGCCTATATCTCCTTCCGCGCCCTTCTGACACTCATCCTGTCGCTGTTGATTTCGGCATGGTTCGGCGAGAAATTCATCAAGTGGATGAAGCGTAAGAAGATATTCGAGACGGAGCGCGATGCGAGCATCGACCCGTTTGGTGTCGAAAAGAAAGGTGTACCTACAATGGGAGGCATTATCATCATTGTGAGCATTCTCATCCCCGTTTTGCTTTTGGCACGAATCAGGAACACCTACATCATCTTAATGATTATCACCACTGCGTGGTTGGGATTTCTTGGATTTCTCGATGATTACATTAAGATCTTCAGGCGCAACAAAGACGGTTTGAAAGGGAGATACAAGATTGTAGGACAGGTAAGCATTGGTTTCATTGTCGGACTGACACTATGGCTGAGCCCTGATGTGGTAGTCCGTGAGAATGTTAATGTACAGCACCACGATCAGGAAATTGTTGTCAAGCATAAGACAGAACCAGTGAAATCTCTCCAGACGACCATTCCCTTTATCAAAAACCACAACCTGAACTACTCAGACGTGATGTCCTTTTGTGGGAAATATAAAGTAGCCGCAGGCTGGATGCTCTTTGTCATCATCACAATCCTTGTCGTGACAGCTGTCAGCAATGGAGCCAACCTCAATGACGGCATGGATGGTATGTGTGCCGGTAATTCGGCCATCATAGGTGTAGCTTTGGGTATATTGGCCTATTTTTCTTCACACATTGGCTTTGCATCGTACTTCGACATCATGTATATCCCCCATTCTGAAGAACTGGTAATCTTTCTCTGTGCATTCGTTGGCTCCATGGTTGGTTTCCTCTGGTACAACGCATTCCCCGCTCAGGTCTTCATGGGCGATACAGGCTCCCTGACCATTGGCGGCATCATCGGGGTCTGTGCTGTCATTATCCACAAAGAACTGCTACTGCCAATTCTCTGCGGTATATTCTTCGTAGAGAGTCTGAGCGTCATCATACAGACACAGTGGTTCAAGTTCCAAAAACGGAAGGGGAAGCGCGTAAGGGTGTTCAGGGCCACACCCATACATGATAATTTCCGGAAGCTTGACTCCCAACTAGATGCCACAAGCACCTATCTCTTAAGAGGCTGGCCTCACCGTCCGTTTCATGAATCAAAAATCACCATCCGCTTTTGGATTACCTCGGTCATCCTTGCGGCACTGGCCATAATAACACTAAAGATGAGATAAAGAAGATGAAAAGAATCGTGATATTAGGAGCAGGAGAGAGTGGCGCAGGTGCTGCCGTCCTTGCCAAGAAGGAAGGTTTCGACGTTTTCGTGTCAGACATGTCGATTATTGCCGACAAGTATAAGAAAATGCTGGACAAACGACAGATTGAGTGGGAGGAGGGACAACACACGGAGGAAAAGATCCTTAATGCTGATGAGATCATCAAGAGCCCAGGCATCCCCGATACGGCTCCCTTAGTCAGGATGGCTGTGGAGAAAGGCATTCACATCATCAGCGAAATAGAATTTGCCGGACGCTATACGGACTCGAAGATGATCTGCATTACGGGATCAAACGGTAAGACAACGACCACGTCGCTCATCTACCACATCTTCAAAAATGCCGGTTACGATGCAGGATTGGCTGGTAACATCGGTAATTCGCTGGCCCTGCAAGTGGCAGAGGATCCACATGAGTACTACATCATCGAGCTTAGTTCTTTCCAACTCGACAACATGTATGACTTCCGCGCTAACATCGCTATCCTTCTGAATATCACCCCTGACCACCTCGACCGCTATGGATTCAAAATGCAGAACTATGTAGACTCAAAGATGCGCATCATACAGAATCAGACGCCAAAGGATGCATTCATCTATTGGGCTGACGATCCTGTTATCAAGCAGGAGTTGGAAAAATATGATATTAAGTCCATCCAATACCCATTTTCTGAACTGAAAAAGAAAGGAGTCATCGGCTATATTGAGGCAGGCCAGTATAAGATTGAGGAGCCCGAACCCTTCAACATGGAGCAAGAGAGTCTCAGTCTGACAGGCAGACACAACATCTACAACTCACTCGCCGCAGGTATAGCTGCAAACATTGCGGGAATCAGAAAAGAGGAAATCCGCAAAAGCCTCAGCGACTTCCCTGGCGTGGAACATCGTCTGGAGAAAGTATGCACAGTACGCGGCGTACAATACATCAACGACTCTAAGGCCACCAATGTCGATGCCTGTTGGTATGCGCTGGAGGCCATGAAGACCAAGGTCATCCTTATCATAGGCGGCAAGGACAAGGGTAATGACTATAGCCCGATCAAACCGCTGGTCAGGGAAAAATGCTCTGGACTCGTCTATTTGGGTGCTGACAACCAGAAGTTACATGACAACTTCGATGAAATGGGAATACCCGTTCGCGATACCCATTCCATGAGGGAGTGCATGGAGGCATGCTACGAGTTGGCAAAGCCCGGTGAGACAGTATTACTCAGTCCCTGCTGTGCCTCCTTCGACCTCTTCAAAAACATGGAAGACCGTGGTGAACAATTTAAGGAATTAGCAAGGAGTCTCTGACATGAATAAAAAGATTGGCAATATCTTCAAAGGCGACAAGGTCATTTGGATGGTTTTCTTCTTCCTCTGTATGATCAGTATTGTCGAAGTCTTCTCGGCTTCGAGCAACCTGACGTATAAGACACAGAATTATATCGGCCCGATCACCTTCCATACCATCACCATTCTCATCGGAGCAGTTGTAGCGGTGATCATATTGAACATTCCTTGCCGTTATTTCAAGTTGATGACGCCATTCTTGCTGATCATCTCTGGCATTACACTACTTTGGGTGCTTATTGGGGGTGAATCTATCAATGGCGCCAATCGTGTCATCTCGTTGCCTGGAGGCATTACCTTCCAACCCTCTGAAATAGCCAAAGGCACCATGGTTCTCATCACGGCTCAGATACTCAGTGCCATGCAGCGTGAGGACGGAGCCGACAAAAAGGCTTTCAAATACATCCTTTGGATTGTTGTTCCAACAGCACTGCTCATCGGTATCGAGAACCTTTCTACGGCGGCATTGCTCTTTGCTGTCATCTTCCTCATGATGTTTATAGGACAGGTGCCTATGGCGCAAATGGGGAAACTAATAGGTGCGGGCATTCTTCTTGTTGTCGTATTCCTGACCCTCATACTGACCCTGGGCAGCATCGGGGCGGCAGATGAAAGCAGCAACAGTCAGACTATAGAGTCGGTGAGCAGCAACACTACCGACACAAAAGTCATCAAGGGCGGTGGCGTCTTCCACCGTTTCGTAACCTGGCGAAACCGCATTCTCAAGCACATGGACAAGAAGAACATATCGCCGACGGAATACGACTTGGACAAGGATGCACAAGTGGCTCACGCCAATATAGCCATCGTGTCCAGCAACATCATTGGCAAGGGACCTGGACAATCGGTGGAACGCGATTTTCTCTCACAAGCCTTCTCCGACTTCATCTTCGCCATCATCATCGAGGAATTAGGCATTATTGGCGCATCATTCGTTGTGCTGCTCTATATTGTACTACTCTATAGGACGGCACGCATCGCCAGCAAATGCGAGAACAACTTCCCCGCCTTCTTTGCCATGGGACTGGCCCTGCTGCTGGTACTGCAGGCCACATTCAACATGCTTGTAGCCGTGGGCATCGCCCCTGTCACTGGACAGCCACTCCCGCTGATCAGCAAGGGTGGTACTTCTACCATCATCAACTGCGCTTATATAGGCGCGATATTAAGTGTTAGCCGTTCTGCGAAAAAAAGAATGCCTAAAATAGCAATATCCGAAATATAATTAGTAATTTTGCACGCAATTTCAGATAAGATATGAACAAAGCACTTAGAGTAATTATCAGCGGCGGCGGTACGGGAGGCCATATCTTCCCTGCAATATCCATTGCCAATGCTATTAAGGAAGAGCTCCCAGACACCAAGATCCTGTTTGTCGGAGCTTTGGGACGTATGGAGATGCAGCGGGTTCCTGCTGCTGGCTATGAGATTAAGGGACTGCCAATTTGCGGTTTTGACCGTCAGCATAAACTGAAGAACATCAAGGTACTCTTCAAAATCATGAAGAGCCAACTGATGGCAAAGAAGATTATCAAGGATTTCAAGCCGCATGTCGTAGTAGGTGTCGGTGGCTTTGCCAGCGGTCCTACCCTCAACAAGGCTGCCTCAATGGGCATTCCCTGCCTCATTCAGGAGCAAAATTCTTATGCTGGTGTCACAAACAAATTGTTGGCCAAAAAGGCAGAGAAGATCTGTGTAGCCTACGAGGGCATGGAGCGCTTCTTCCCAGCAGGAAAGATTATCCTGACGGGTAATCCCGTTCGTCAGGACCTGCTAGAAACGGGCATTTCCCGTGAAGATGCCCTCAAGAGCTTCGGACTCGACCCTAAGAAAAAGACCATTCTCCTTCTTGGAGGTAGTCTGGGTGCCAGAACTATCAACGTCAGCGTGCTGCTGCATCTCGACCTGATCAAATCAAGCGACGTACAATTTATCTGGCAGACTGGCAGCTACTATAGTGCCGCTATTGCAGAAGAGTTGAAAGGGCAAGTTTTCCCGAACATGAAAGTGATGGACTTCATTACTGACATGGGGGCCGCTTACAAGGCTGCTGATCTTGTTATCAGCCGGGCAGGAGCCGGAAGTATCTCCGAGTTCTGTCTCCTTGGCAAGCCTGTCATCCTAGTTCCAAGTCCGAATGTGGCGGAAGACCACCAGACGAAGAATGCGTTGGCCCTTTCTACAAGAGACGCAGCCATCCACGTGAAAGATGCTGATGCTACTGCAACTCTGCTGGAGCTGGCTGTCAAGACTGTCAAAGATGATGAAAAGCTCAAGTCGCTAAGCGAAAATGTGAAGAAACTTGCCCTGCCCGACTCAGCAAAAATCATTGCCACAGAGGTAATCAAACTAGCAAAAAACGATTAGGACAATGGGACTGAAAGACATTAAAGCTGTATATTTCGTAGGAGCAGGCGGCATCGGTATGAGTGCTATCGCCCGTTACTTCATGAAAAAAGGACTTATCGTAGCCGGCTACGACAAGACACCCTCCGATCTTACCCGGCAGCTTGAGAAAGAAGGTATGCTCATTCACTACGAAGAGAACATTGATGAGATCCCACACATCTGCAAGCAGCAGGACGCATGCCTGATTATCTACACACCGGCAATTCCTGCAGAGCACAAGGAGATGGCTTTCTTCCGTGAGAACGGTTTTGAGATTCAGAAACGTGCCCAGGTGCTTGGCACACTGACACAGGCTCATAAAGGACTCTGCGTTGCCGGCACACATGGAAAGACCACAACCTCCACCATGTGTGCCCATATCATGCACCAGAGCCATACAGACTGTAACGCCTTCCTCGGCGGCATTTCCAAGAACTATGGTACTAATTACATCCTTTCAGACTCTGATTATGTCGTCATCGAAGCTGATGAGTTCGACCGTTCGTTCCACTGGTTACGCCCTTGGATGAGCGTCATCACATCTACAGACCCCGACCATCTCGACATCTATGGTACTAAAGAAGCCTATCTGGAGAGTTTCCGCCATTATACAGAACTGATACAGCCAGGTGGCGCCCTCATCATCCACCGTGACCTGGAAATGAAGGAGCACCTGAAGGAGGGTGTGAGACATTTTGACTATAGTCTCAACGAAGGGGATTTCCACGCTGAGAACATACAAATCGACAATGGTAACATCACCTTTGATTTCATCTCCCCGATAGAGAGTGTCCCCAACATCGTACTGGGACAGCCCATACCCATTAACATTGAGAATGGCATTGCCGCTATGGCAATGGCTCAACTCAACGGCTGTACGGCAGAAGAATTGAAATACGGCATGAAGACCTATGGTGGTGTGGAACGCCGCTTCGACTTCAAGATCAAGACTGACAATCTTGTCTTCCTCAGCGACTATGCCCACCATCCAAAGGAGATCTATCAAAGTGCCAGAAGCATCCGTGAACTATACAAAGACAAGCACATTACGGCGATTTTCCAACCTCACCTGTACACCCGAACCCGCGATTTCTACAAAGATTTCGCAGAGGCCTTGAGCCTTCTCGACGAAGTGGTGCTGACAGAGATTTATCCTGCACGTGAGAAACCTATCGAAGGGGTCACGTCAAAACTCATCTATGACAACCTTCGGGAAGGGATCGAAAAGGAAATTATCCAGAAAGACGATGTACTCAACTTTATAAGGCAGCACACGTTTGAAGTGCTGATAGTCCTTGGAGCTGGAGATCTCGACAACAAAGTACCTGAGATAAAGAAAATATTAGAGAAGAAATGAGTATCAACTGGAAGAAAACCGCCATCGTAGTATGCGATATCGTCATCGCCGCCTACTTGCTGCTGGCCGTAACAGCGTTTAACAAACCTGATACGAAGGCCACACATTGTTCTGAGGTGAAGATCGATATCCAGGAGACTGTCGTCGACGGTTTCCTCAATGCAGGCGAAATCAAGAAGATACTCTCACAAAACCATATTTATCCGTTGACTCAGCCTATGGCGTCCGTCAATCCCCGCCAGATAGAGGAGGTACTTGAGAAGAGCCCCTTTGTCGAAAAGGCAGAATGCTACAAGACGCTCAGCGGCCACGTCTGTATCGACATCCAGCAGCGGATACCAGTTGTCAGAGTGATGGCCGACAACGGTGACAACTATTATGTCGACACCCACGGCAATATGATGCCTGAGACTCGCTATGTGACGGATCTCATTATTGCAACAGGTGCCATCACGAAGAAATACGCCCAACAAACCTTGACACGTGTGGCAAACCACATCATGCAGGATGACTTCTGGAAGAATCAGGTGGTACAGATCAATGTCCTGAACAACGGCTACATGGAGATTGTACCCCGTGTAGGCGACCATATTATCTTTCTGGGCACACCATCCCATGTAGACAAGAAGCTGGAACGTCTGCGCAAGTTCTATCTCTATGGACTCAACAAGGCTGGATGGAACAAGTACAGCTATATCAGCGTGGAATTCGACAATCAGATTATCTGCAAAAAACATAAAAGGAAATAATAAATCATTAATAAGAGATGGCAGCAAAGGAATTTATTGTAGCAATTGAACTCGGTTCATCTAAAGTGACCGGTATCGCGGGTCAGAAGAATCTCGACGGCAGCATCAATGTGCTGTCCGTTGTCAAAGAGAACTCTTCTTCGTTCATCCGCAAGGGAGTGGTCTACAACATTGACAAGACCGCTCAATGCCTCACCAGTATCATCAAGAAACTGGAAACTCAACTCAAGACAGAAATCACGCAGGTCTATGTTGGCGTAGGCGGACAATCCATCCGCAGTGTGAAAAATGAAATCTCCAAAGACCTGCCAGTAGAGACCATCGTCACACAGGATATGGTCATCGAGCTGATGGACGCTAACCGAAACATGACCTATCAGGATCAGGAGATTCTCGATGCAGCCGTACAGGAATACAAAGTGGGCTCCCAGTACCAGTTGGATCCCGTAGGCATCCAGACCACTCGTCTGGAAGGCAACTTCCTGAATATCCTCGAGCGCAAGGCCTTCTACAAGAAACTGAACAAATGCTTCGAGACCGCCGGCATCAACGTCGCAGAGATGTATCTCGCCCCGTTGGCTTTGGCCGACAGCGTCCTTACGGAAGTGGAAAAGCGCTCAGGCTGTGCACTCGTCGATATCGGTGCCGACACTACTACCGTCTCTGTCTACTCTAAGAATATCCTCCGACACCTCGCCGTCATTCCCTTGGGCAGCAACAACATCACCAAGGACATTGCCACCCTCCAGATGGAAGACAGCGATGCCGAAAAAATGAAGTTGAAATACGGCTGTGCCTATACCGACAACAACGACATCGACAACGAGCTGAAATACCCCATCGACTCAGAGCGTCAGGTTGAGAGCCGCAAGTTCATTGAGATCGTCGAGGGGCGTATGGAGGAGATCATCGAGAACGTCTGGTACCAGATTCCCTCTGAATACTACGACAAGCTATTGGGCGGTATCATCCTCACTGGTGGCGGTTCGAACATGAAGAATATCGAAAAGGCCTTCTCCAACCACACTCACGTCGAGAAAATCCGCATTGCCAAGTTTGTCACCCAGACCATCCTTTCCAACAACGAGGACATCAAAGCCCGCAACGGCATGATGAACACGGTGCTTGGACTGTTAGCCAAGGGCGACATCAACTGCGCAGGCGAACCTGTTGATCCTCATGGCGACCTCTTCGGCACACCGAAGCAGACCCCCCATCCGACTAACGACCAGCGTCCTGCCCGTCAGGCCACCGATATTCCCGCCGGAGTTATCCGAACTGAAGCAGAGAAACAAAAGGCTGAAGAGGAGAAGCGCCGCCAGCAGGAAGAGGAAGAGCGTCTCAAACGGGAAAAGGAGGCCAAGGAAAAGGAAGAGGCGGAGCGCATCCGCAAAGAGAACAGCTTCTTGAACAAAGCCTGGAAAGGCATCAAGAAATTTGGATCGAAAATGATTGAAGATGAATAAAAACGAAATGATTATGGAAGACAACATGAATATCGATATCCTGGACTTCGGAGCACCGGAGAAGGAACATAGCATCATCAAAGTGATCGGTGTCGGTGGCGGTGGAGGAAACGCTGTCAATCATATGTACCGTGAAGGCATTCACGACGTTACGTTCGTGCTTTGCAACACGGACAATCAGGCACTTAACGATTCTCCCGTACCTGTACATCTGCAGTTGGGTAAGGAGGGACTTGGTGCAGGTAACAAACCTGAGAAAGCCCGTCAGGCAGCAGAAGAGAGCATAGACGACATCCGTAACATGCTGAGCGACGGCACTCGTATGGCGTTCATCACCGCCGGAATGGGCGGCGGCACCGGGACTGGTGCCGCCCCTGTTATCGCCCGCGTCAGCAAGGAACTGGGTATCCTGACTGTCGGCATCGTCACCATCCCCTTCCGCTTTGAGGGCGACCGCAAGATCGACCAGGCCCTCGACGGCGTGGAGGAGATGTCAAAGCACGTCGACGCCCTGCTCGTCATCAACAATGAGCGTCTGCGTGAGATTTATCCGGAGCTTTCTGTTCTCGATGCATTCGGAAAAGCTGACGACACCCTGAGTGTGGCGGCCAAGTCTATCGCAGAGATTATCACTGTTCACGGACTTATCAACCTCGACTTCAACGATGTGAAGACGGTACTTAAGGATGGTGGTGTTGCTATCATGTCGACAGGCTACGGCGAGGGCGAAGGCCGTGTGAAGAAAGCTATTGATGACGCCCTGAACTCGCCGCTATTGAACGACAACGATATCTTCAACTCCAAGAAGATACTGCTCTCTATCTCGTTTGCAGGTTCCAAGGATGGTCAGACCTCACTCATGATGGAAGAGATGAACGACGTCAACGACTTCATGGCGAAGTTTGGCAACGATTTCGAGATCAAATGGGGACTTGCGACCGATCTCGAACTGGGTAAGAAGGTCAAGGTGACTATTCTGGCCACCGGATTCGGAATCGAGAATGTAGACGGCATGGGCAACCACCTCAGAAAGCAGAGTCAGGAAGAGCTGAACCGCATTGCCGCAGAACAGGAGAAGGCAGCAGAGCGCCAAGACCGCCGCAACCGCTACTATGGCGGTGAGGGAGCCACCCGACGATACAAGCGCCGTCCGAACATCTACCTGTTCCGCTCTGATGACCTCGACAACGACGATGTCATCTCAGCAGTAGAGCAGACACCTACTTATAAACGTACGCGCGAGATATTGGAAAGCATCAACAGTCAGGCAGCTGCCGACAATTTCGACAACCCCGACGACAAGCAGGCTGAAACGACAGAGCCCATCCAGGGCACTATCAAGTTTTCCTGACTACTGATACATATCCTGCAATACAGCTACCGACTTCATCTCCGGGAAATCCGGCAGATGGAGTCGGTAATAGGTTATTAAGACCTCCAAAAGCCTGTTCCGTTCCTGGTGAGACATCCGGAACAGATGCATTGTACCATAGTCCATACGCATCATCAGCTGCACCTTCTCCGCCTCCTCCGGCATGAGAAAGTCACGATGAGATGGAGGATGGGGAATGAAGACGCTCTCCCGCAGGTCGAAAAAGTCACAAGGGGCATAGTCTTCCAGATTCGGATAAAAACCAAGAAAGCGGCTCATGCGCATCAGGAACACCAGATGGAAATTAGCATAGTTCCTTTCCTGTCCGTCGAGCCATGAGATACTGTTCTCCACATAGTCATACAACAACTCGTTTCGCTGTTCCGAACGTAGGGCATAATAGAGGAACTCCGCCATGAAAAGTGAGATTGAAAGCTTATACTGACTGAAGGGGATTGATAGAAAGGGCGAAGCGAGCCTCACGTCCTTCAACTTATGCAGCTGCACCTTTTGCCTGATGTCAGCCTCAATCTCCAACATCGACAGAGGCTGGAAAAACTGCTTCTTCATCTTCGACTTCGCCGTCTTAGGGATACTTACGATAAACGCGAGTCTACCGCTTGCTCTGGTGAACATATCAACTATCATTTTCGTGTCACCATACTTAATCGCACGAAGCACAATGGCCCGAGTCTTCGTCAACATACGGTGCAAAGTTACTAAATAATTAAGAATTAAGAATTAAGAATTAAGAAAAATAGCATAAAATGACATTTTTTTCTCTGAAAATTTTGCAGTTTGGAAAATTAGCAGTACCTTTGCACCCGCTTAAAAAGGCGATGGTCCCTTCGTCTATCGGTTAGGACGAGAGATTTTCATTCTCTAAAGAGGAGTTCGACTCTCCTAGGGACTACCAAAAATAAATCCGTCATCTGCACAGCCAAGTGCTACCGTTAACAATGGGAACGGTGACGGAAGCCCCTCAGGGCTGCCCAGGGCTGCCATAGCGGCGTAAGACCCATAAGCTTTACATTAACAATTAAACATTAAAAATTCAAATGGCAAACCACAAATCATCAGTGAAGAGAATCCGCCAGGAAAAGAAAAGGGCGCTTCACAATCACTACTACGCAAAGACAATGCGTAACGCCGTGCGCAAACTGCGCGCAATGACAAACAAAGATGAGGCTGTAGCTCTCTACCCGAAGGTGCAGAAGATGCTCGACAAGCTGGCAAAGACCAACATCATCCACAAGAACAAGGCCTCCAACCTCAAGTCAAGCCTCGCACAGCACGTCAACAATCTTTAAGTTCATCGCTTAATAGACAGGAATCCGCAGTCCTTTCCGGCTGCGGATTCGTTTTTTAGTTTTTTAGCAGATAAACTTTAGTTTATCTGACTTTTTTTTTGTAACTTTGCAACCAAATTCAGAAATACAAGAAAATGACAGAAGAACAACTGAACCAAGAACAGAATTATTCCGCGAGTAACATTCAAGTACTCGAGGGACTGGAAGCCGTACGAAAGCGCCCTGCGATGTACATCGGTGACATCAGCGAGAAGGGACTCCACCATCTGGTCAACGAGACTGTCGACAACTCTATCGACGAGGCGATGGCTGGTTTCTGCACGCATATTGAGGTAACTATCAACGAAGACAACTCCATCACCGTCCAGGATAACGGACGTGGTATCCCTGTCGACGAGCACGAGAAGATGCACAAATCGGCTCTCGAAGTCGTTATGACCGTCCTTCATGCCGGCGGTAAGTTCGACAAGGGCTCATATAAAGTGTCAGGAGGTCTTCACGGTGTAGGCGTCAGCTGTGTAAATGCACTCTCCACCCACATGCTCTCACAGGTGTTCCGCAACGGACATATTTACCAACAGGAATACGAAAAGGGTAAGCCCCTCTACGATGTAAAGATAGTAGGCGATACGGATAAGACAGGTACCCGCCAACAGTTCTGGCCCGATGCGACCATCTTCACTACGACTGAATACAAATACGACATCATTGCCCGCCGTATGCGTGAGCTGGCCTACCTGAATGCAGGTATCACCATCACGCTCACCGACCTGCGTCCAGACGACGAGGGTAATTTAAAGCAGCCGGAAGTATTCCACGCCAAAGACGGACTGAAGGAATTCGTCCGCTATGTTGACCGTCACCGCACGCACCTTGTCGACGACGTTATCTACTTGAAGACAGAGAAACAAGGTATCCCCATTGAGGTGGCCGTGATGTACAATACCGACTACTCAGAAAACATCCACTCCTACGTAAATAACATCAATACGATTGAGGGCGGTACCCACCTCGCTGGATTCCGCGCAGCCCTCACTCGTACCCTGAAGAAATACGCAGACAACGACCCGCAGATCTCCAAGCAGATCGAGAAAGCCAAAATCGAGATCGCCCCTGAGGACTTCCGCGAAGGTCTGACCGCCGTCATCAGTATCAAAGTGGCCGAGCCCCAGTTTGAGGGACAGACAAAGACCAAGCTTGGAAACTCTGAGGTTGCTGGAGCCGTCCAGCAGGCAGTCGGTGAGGCTTTGGCCAACTATCTGGAGGAACATCCGAAGGAGGCCAAGATGATCTGCGACAAGGTCGTACTCGCCGCAACAGCCCGTATAGCCGCCCGCAAGGCCCGTGAGAGCGTGCAGCGCAAGAGCCCGATGACAGGCGGAGGCCTGCCAGGCAAGCTCGCCGACTGCTCCAAGAAAGACCCGAAGGAGTGTGAGATTTTCCTCGTTGAGGGTGATTCCGCAGGAGGCTCTGCCAAACAGGGCCGCCACCGTGAGTTCCAGGCCATTCTGCCTCTGCGCGGTAAGATCCTGAACGTCGAGAAGGTACAGTGGCACCGTGTGTTCGAGTCAGAGTCGGTCATGAACATTATCCAGAGCATCGGCGTGCGCTTTGGCGTCGAGGGCGAAGGCGACCGTGAGGCAAATATCGACAAGCTGCGCTACGACAAGATCATCATCATGACCGACGCCGATGTCGATGGTTCCCACATCGACACGCTTATCATGACCCTCTTCTACCGCTTTATGCCACAGGTGATTCAGGGCGGTCACCTTTACATCGCCACCCCGCCGCTCTATAAGTGTACATACAAGAAGACCTCAGAGTACTGCTACACCGAGCAGCAGCGTCAGGCTTTCATCGACAAATACGTGAATGGTGACGAGAACTCCTCTGGCTTCCATACCCAGCGCTACAAAGGCTTGGGTGAGATGAACCCAGAGCAGTTGTGGGAGACCACCATGAATCCCGAGAACCGCCTGCTTAAGCAGGTCACCATCGAAAATGCTGCCGAGGCCGACGAGATCTTCTCGATGCTCATGGGCGACGACGTAGAGCCGCGCCGCGAGTTCATTGAGAAGAACGCCACCTACGCCAATATCGACGCGTAAGGCATAACACGGACAGATAACCCTAACCCTTGTGTCCCCTAATGCAAAAACTGCTTAGGGGACACAAGCTATTTGTATCCCTTATTCATTCTTCCGGTGTTGGATCTGTTGGAACAGTCACTGCCACCTTTACAGAGTCGGTGTGTTTCCCGTCGGCAGAAGTGACGGTTATGGTACACTCGCCTTCACCGACACCTTCAACAAGGCCAAAGGCATTGACTGTGGCCACACCTTCATTAGTAGACATCCAACTAACCTCAACATCATCCTTATTGTAAAGGCTAAGCTTATAGCTGGCCGGCGCTTCGAGTTCTATTCTCGAATTACCCTCAATATACAACGGTCTGTACTGAGTGATGATAACGGTCTGGGATTTAGACCAATAAGCATTCTCAAGAACGACCGAGCAAGTCCGTTCCTTCTTCTTCTCCTTGAAAGGATCAACGTGGATATTCTCAATGAAATTCTCATCATCTTTCCACGTCCTTGTCTTGATGGAGGCCCAACCTTGACCGTCGATATAGGAATCAATCGTGATATTGGCATGTACAGGAATCTGGAAATCTCCGCCTGACTCATCACATTCTATCGATGTCATATCCACAGAGAAGATCGGCTGGAATTGCTGAGATATCTTAACCGTAGTCGACAAGCCCGCCTCCGAACTGGAGATGGTCACACGCCCTTCACGGGCAGCACCACTATTGTTCTTTGCAATATTCAAGGTGACGGTGCTTTCCTCCAAAGCCCTGGTGCTGGCTGCCTTGGTAATCCAATCGTCTGTTTCAGGAATAGCGACCTCATAACTGACATTACTCTTAACCTTAATGTTCACCATCCCGCCTTCCATCACTACATCATAGGATGTTGTGTCTATCTGAAGCCCATTATTCTGTAACTGGTTTACATTAAAGATGCGCGAGATGGAGACCTTAATGTCACTCATCGTTACAATGGACGTACGGGCACCATAGGTATCATTCCCCGCTACTGTGATGATGATCTTGTTGTTAGCCGCATCAACCTCGGGTTTGCACCAGTCCGCATCGCTGGCAATAGCATAGTTCGACAAATCCTCATGGCGGAAAACCTGTTCTTTCGTATCCCCACCCGATGGAAATTCCATATCCTTAAGTATCAGCTCTCTCAGGCGACTCTCATACTCATCACTACAAGCCGAAAGACCAAAGCCCATCAAGGCCAATACGATGTAGACATCAAAATACTTCTTTATATTCATGTTCATTGAGCGTATTATACAGATGAAATCATTAACTCGCGTGCAAAGTTAGACAAATATCTGATATATCCAAAACAATCTTAGGGAAAAATTATTTTTTACTCATAAGATTCATTGACGAAGCAACGCGCACGCATATTGATCGGTATACTCTGAAAAGAAGTGACCCTTCTGACCCTTACGACCCCTGATTGAGGGGCCACAAGGGTCGGAAGGGTCGGTTGAAAACCACATAACACAATATTTATGTATGAAGGAGATTTTAGTAACAATAATTCCAATGGTCATAGCAATATTTCCAACGGTCGGAATTTTCCTTGCGAGGGTCGGAGGAAAAGAATTAACTGTTCATATTAATATCGTACTAGAATTTGTAAATTGCTGTATTATTCCTCTATTCCGCGGACGAAAGTGAGGGATTTAGAATCATAAGGATAAAAATGAAGATAGGCTGCGCGCTCTAACGAGACGATACTGACAGACTGAAGCTTATAGAAGAATGTAGGAAATGTGGTGCCGTCAGCTGGAGTCAGCAAGAGACTGTCCTTCCCATTATAGACATAGGTGCCCAAGATGGTCTTTTCCGTCGTATCTTTTCCGCGATAGGAGCCGTCGGGTAAGAATTGGATGTGATATGTGTCGTCCGATCTGTCAGTCATCTGGTAGTAATTTCTCCAACGGCCAGAGTGTAATCTGCTATAATTCCGAAGTATCCACTTGTGGCAGATATCCTCCTTCGTCATCTCACGATACAGGTCGGACACGCTTTCCCAAAAGATTTCCCGTACCTCCTTCAGACGACTTTCAAACATCGGTTTGTAAATCAGCAGGAAAAAGACTTCTCGCATATTTCCTTTGCCATCACCCATCCAACCACCACTCTTGACAAAAGCCATTCTCTTCTCTGTAATGGAGAGAAGCTTTAGAAATGGCTTGTTATTAAAAAACAACTGGTTGTCGGACTCATCATAATACCACGATGTCTTAAAATGATAAGAAGCTGGTAAAGATCCGTCAGAGGCATAGGTCGTAACACCTGTGTCACCAAACTCAAACATGTAGGCCGGCCATCCCATCATCCTGCCAGAGAAGAGCGAACCGTCGAATTGGATTTGATAGAGTTTATCAGGCTCCCATCCACGACCTACAGAATACTGTTGGAAATCGGCATCACTGACTGGTTGTAGCCCCTTGACTATCAGACTACCGTCATCAGCATAGGCAAATTCCGTGGGGAATCTGGCATCTGAGAGAACCTTTGTCCGTCCTAAGGCATATCGGTCAGGCAGGCTGTTGTAGACAATCTTGACAGGCATTATCAGAGAGTCAAGCTTTGGATAGACTAACCAAAAGTAATAAGAGCTCTTCTCGTCAGACAGTTGTGAACCCAATGGGAGCTTGGTCTCAAAATATAGATACAATGTCGGGCTACCGTCCTCGGTTCTGATTTCCTGCCACATAAGTTCAGAGTTCTGAGGGGCAGGAACCTGTCCAACGATTAGCGTCGATGCATAAAAGTCAATTGTCGGCAACGTGACAGAGCCCTTGGCCAAGCAGCCAATCTCATTCCAAGAATTAATAGCATAACAATCAATCGTCTCCTGACGCTCAAAGACAAATCCTGAATAGTCAGGACGAAAGGCAATCTGACTGTATGTGAAAGGATCAATGATTCCATAGGAGCCTCCCGAAATTGGAAATTCACGCGACTGCGGCTTATAATGAGAGAAATGGCAGAGATAGACAATCGTCCAGTCTCTGACATCCTCTGAAAGTGAGACCATATCCTCTTTCGTCAGCTGTATGGGTGTTCCGTCGGAGGCATATACCTGGTTATGAACCATCTTCAACGCGGAGTCATAAAATTCATAATAGGTCTTACCTTTCCACTGGAAGCGATAGACGCCATATCTGGTGTTGTCAGGAATTTCAAACTCTTCGGGGACATATTCCTTGAAGTCAAGATAGTCAGCAAGCCATTGGGGCAGCTCACTTTTATCCAAAAGTTCTGTCTTGACCTCTTCGTCGAACAGAGGGTCTTCGCGTTCTTCCATTGAGCAGGCAGAGAGGGCGATGACGGCTGTCAGGAGCAGGATTAACTTACTGGTTCGTATCATTATTGTCTGTGCAATGTTAATCGGGGGCCGATGCTTGTCAGGACATCATTGCTTAATTCGAAAATTCCCGTCACGGTGTTCTTCTGCTTCTCAACGGCACGTTTCACCACTATCCACTCACGTCCGTCGGAGAACGGCATGAGCTGGACCTCATAGAGGAAGCGCTGTTTCGACCTTTCTATGCCATCAAGAATCCACTTGTACTCGCCTGAGCCATCGGCACGGAACTTGTAATAGACTTTGGAGTTGGCATCAGGATCGGAATCATCCACCCACTCACCCTCCAACCGATGGTATTGATTCACACCAAACACATTCATAGCCTCATACTCGTCACCAACCTCAGGACGCAGGACAGCCAGCAGCTCCCAGTTAAGAATCATCCTCGGAAACTGGTCGCTAAGCACATGACCTTCCGAATCGAAGAAATAACCGTAGCTTGACATGTATTCTCCATAGAGATTGTAGACATAACCATCATTCCACAGGGTACGGGTAATGACAGCACCATTCATCGAACGGGCCATATAGAGCATCCACTCTGGCAGCTGTGACATCGGTACCTGATGGATTTTCTCACGGGGGACATCGGAATAAGGAGGCGTAGCCAGATCCAACTCAAAGAGCTTGATGTCGCTCACTTTACCCACATAGACAGGCAGTTCAGAAAAATCTCCGGGCTGCGGTTCATCGTTATTCTCACTACTTCCCGAACATGCTGTCATCGACATCAGCCCTGCCAGCAGAACCATTGAAAAAATTAACTGTTTCATATATAATAGTATTTGTTTTAAATTGCTGTATTATTCCTCTATTCCGCGAACGAAAACGAGGGTTTTCGAATCATAAGGATCGAAGTGAAGATAGGCTGCACGCTCTAACGAGACTATACTGACAGACTGAAGCTTATAGAAGAATGAAGGGAATGTGGTGCCGTCAGCTGGAGTCAGCAAGAGGCTGTCCTTCCCATTATAGACATAAGTGCCCGAGATGGTCTTACCCGTTGTATCTTTTCCGCGATAGGAGCCGTCGGGTAAGAACTGGATGTGATATTTGTCATTCGACCTGTCGGTCATCTGGTAGTCATTTCTCCAACTGCCAAAGTTTGATCTGCTATAATACTGAAGTATCCATTTGTGGCAAATATCCTCCTTGGTCATTTCGCGATACAAATCGGACGCGTTTTCCCAATAACTGTCTCTTATCGTCTGCAAACGTTTCTCTGATACAGGTTTGTAAATCAGCAAGAAGAAGGCTTCTCTCATTTTTCCATTGCCTGCACTCGTCATACCCGCGCTCATGATAAAAACCATTCTTTTCTGTATTACAGAGAGCATTTTCAGATAGGGACGCTCATCGAAATACAACTGGTTGATGGTCTCATCATAACGCCACGAAGATTTTGTATGATAGTGAGTTGGGATAGCGTCATTGTTGGCATAGGTCGTTACCTCTCCGTCATCAAATTCAAAAATGAAACCAGGCCACCCTCCCATACTCATGGACTCGTAGATAGTGCCGTCGAACTTTATTTGATATAGCTTATACAACTCCCACCCACGACCTACAACATACTGTTGGAAATCTGCAGCGCTGACAGGGTGCATGTCCTGGATGATCAGACTCCCGTCATCAGCATAAGTAAATTCCGTGGGATAATCATTTTTAGATGTGTCAACCATCTTCGTCTGTCCCAAGGCATAACGGTCGGGCTGGTTATTATAGACAATCTTGACATTCATATCAGCAGATGTCAGCTTAGGGTAGATAGACCAGAAATAATAATAGCTCTTCTCGTCAGAAAGCTGTGAGCCCACTGGGAGCTTGGTCTCGAAATAGAGATACAAGGTCGGGCTAGCGTCCTCGGTTCTGATTTCCTGCCACATGAGCTCTGAATTCTGAGGCGCAGGAACCTGTCCTACGATTAGCGTCGATGTATAAAAGTCAATTTCAGGCAACGTGACAGGGCTCTCGGACAAACAATCAATCTGATTCAAGGAATTAATGACATAACAATCGATTGAATCATTCCTTTCAAATACAAATCCACGATAGTTAGAATGTAGGGAAATCTGTCTATAGGTAAAGGGCTCAATGATTCCGTAGGAGAACCCGCCAATAGCGAACTCACGTGACTGAGGCATATTATGAGAGAATTGGCAGAGATAGACAATCGTCCAGTCTCTGACATCCACTGAGAGTGAGACCATATCCTCTTTCGTCAGCTGTATGGGTGTTCCGTCGGAGGTATATACCTGGTTATGAACCTTCTTCAGCGCGGAGTCATATAATTCATAATAGGTCTTACCATTCCACTGGAAACGATAGACACCATACCTATTGTCCTCAGGTATTTCAAACTCTTCGGGGACATATTCCATGAAGTCAAGATAGTCAGCAAGCCATTGGGGCAGTTCACTTTTATCCAAAAGTTCTGTCTTGACCTCTTCATCGAGCAGAGGGTCCTCACGTTCTTCCGTCGTACAGGCAGGGAGAGCAATGACGGCTGCCAGGAGCATTGTTAAGAATAGACTCTTATTCATATTATTAATGTTTCTACTTTGTCTAATAGTTGTCGCTGAAATATTGCAGTTCCTCGTCGGTCATGAGGCGAAAAATCATGTAACGATAATCGGACAGCTCGTAGCCATGACCATGGTTCGTAAAGATGACTTCACCCGGCCTGAGTATCAGCATCTCCTTGTCGCTGCACGACAGCAAAATGTAGGTCTCAATCTTGTCGTTACCGTCATACAGGAAGATTTCCTTTAGACTCGCATCAAACCGGATGGTATAGTCTGTATGTTTTATTTCATCCGCACGATCACTCATCGTGTAGAACAATCTTGCTTGATACTCGTTTTTGGGGAAGATAAATGCATGGACGGCTTGCCCTATGCGATAATTCCTATAATCCTCCTTTCTGTAAGTACCATCTTCAACCATCTCATGTTCTTCTTCCAAAATCCAGCCATGCCCCCTAGAATAATTCAGGAAGTTGAACAATGCGACTCTCTGTTGATTCTTGGAGACAAAAAGACTGATACCCTTCGTCAGGTCAAACTTCTCACCTGTAGGATAACAGTCTTCATGACAGAATTCGAAACGCACCGAATCAGAGACCATCAGCGAAAGATGCAGACTATCTTTGCTGGTGAACTTCTTCACATGCCCCAAGTTCCTGCACAGGAAATCTATAATGGTGCTATATTTCTCAAACCTCCTTTCACGACTTATTTTCTGAAAATAGGATTCCAACTCCAAATCGTCTTCATAAACGATGATGGGAGGCTGTTCTATGTCAATGATGCCGTCGACAGCGTGTAGGAAATCAAAGCAATTCATCATCTTAGAGTCATCATATTTGAAGATGTCGAAGGCAGGAACAGCGTTGAAACGAAGTACAAAACGACCTGCATTTGTAAAAACAGACATATCACCCATAATTTTTCCGCTGCTGTTGATGACATTGTCGAACTGAACGCAGAACATTTCATTTCCATAGCCTCTGCTCACCTGATGGCACAGCCCGTCGGCAGTCACATAATGGTCAAGATACCACCTTGGAGGATTTTTCGCCCTCATCTTTGTAGCAAATGGCTCTGTGGCCTCCTGCATCAGACAGGGATAGATATAATCGGAGGACTTATTATTATATGAGACCTGCCATTTGATGTCGGATGAGAATCCCACTGCATCAAAGAGTGCCCAGAAATAATACTCCTTGCTTCCTTCTCCCGCACACTGATTACTAATCGGCAGTTTTTCTTCAAACAGCAGACGGAGACCAGCGTACTTACCTTCGCTTTTTTCAGTCAGATCCATTCGCTTCAATTCTGCATTCTTCGGAACCGTCGTTCGTCCGAGAATAAGAGCATTTTTTGAGAAATCAATGTGTGGCAGTTCATTGGGTGTGCTATATAAAGCCCTCAATTGCTCTTCATTAAAGACAACATAACAAACATCGTGCAACGTTTCACTAAGCTTGACAGCATTTTTTTCCAATTCCACACTTTTTGGAAGATAATGAGAACCTTTCCCAGGAATATTCCAGTAAGGTTTGTCGAAATTCGGCTGGAACACATAAACTATAGTCCAATCGTGAACCTGTTCCGCAAAGTCCTTGTAAGATGTCTCAGTGAGTTCTACAGGAATGCCTTCGGCTGTATAGATGCTGGCATGCAACCTGTTCTGAATTGGGGAATATATCTCATAATAGGTATCACCATTCCAGTTGAAACGGTAGACACCCGAAAAGAGTCTCTCTGACGTGCCCAGCAGTTCCTTTCCCTCCGGACTGCACTCCAGATAGCCAACATAGTCAGCCAACCATTCGGGGAGCTGACCTTTGTCCTGAAGCGCCGTCGTCACCTCTTCATCGAACAGAGGATCTTCGCGATCTTCCGTCGTGCAGGCGGCGAGGGCAACGACGGCTGCCAGAATTGGGACTAAAAAAAGGGATCGTCTCATGCTTCTATAATTAATTCACTACTACCTTCACATCATCTGAACGCTTACCATCTGCTGAGGTAACGGTGATCAGACACTCGCCATCACCAACACCTTCAATAACACCATTGGCATTGACAGTAGCCACCTTCTCATTGTCAGACTCCCATTTCACCTCAAGATTGTCCCTATTGTATAAATCAAGAGCAAAACGGTGCTTTGCCTCAAGTACAATTACCGGACTATTATCTATGAACAATGACCTGTATTGAGTTAAGTAAACAACTTGAGATTTTCTCCAATAAGAATTCTCAAGGACCACATAACAAGTTCTCTGTTTTTTCTTTTCCTTGAAAGGTTCTACATGGACATTCTCCATGTAATTCTCATCATCTACCCACGTCCTTGTCATTAATGTAGCCCACTCTTGACCTAATCTTCCTCCACCATTAATATAAGAAGTAATAGCTATGTTGGTATGGACAGGTATTTGGAATTCTCCACCGAACTCATCAAATTCTATCGACGTTATATCCTCAGAGAATAATGCCTGGAACTGCTGACGAATTGTAATCGTAGATGACAAGCCAGACTCAGTATTAGAGATGGTAACACTTCCTTCACGAACACCATTACTATTATTCTTAGCAATATTTAAGGTGACTGTGCTTTCCTCCAACCCCCTAGTATTGGCTGTTCTGGTAATCCAATCATCCGATACAGGTATTACCACATCATAACCTACATTACTATCAACTTTTATGGAAATGATTCCACCTTCCATAGGCACATTAAAAGTTGTTGGATCAATCTGAAGTCCGTTTTTCTGTAACTGAGTTACATTAAAGGTACGCATAGTTGCATCCTTTGTGTCCGTTATGGTTACAATAGCAGTACGAACATCATACGTATCGTTCTCACCAACGGTTACGGTGATCCTATTGTTCATCACATCGACTTCGGGATAACACCAATCTGCATTACTGGCAATAGAGAAATTTGACAAATCCTCACCCACAAAAAGCTGTTCGTTAATAGACCGACTTGACGAAAAGTCCATATCCTTAACAATCAACTCTGGCAAGCGGCTTTTATACTCTTCATCATTACAAGCCAATAAACCCATGGCCATCATCGCCAATACTACGTAAATACCAAAAGATTTCTTTGTTTTCATGTTCATTGATTTTTAAAAATTAATAAATGTTTCATTTCTGTTTTGTTATTATCGTTTTTCTGTGCGTTGTGACTCAGTGTCCTTTGTGTCGCGATGAATACGACGTACGGTCTTGCCGCCTATAGACCAAGTGGCAGTGAGGCTGATGCTATGGGCATGGGGATTCAGATGGCTGTACTCGGTGAAGAGCTGGCGGTTGTAACGACGGGTGGCATTCATGATCTGCTGGCAGAAAGGGTCGTGAGCAACGAGTGAGAACTTCAAACGGTCTTTCAGCAGCGACCATCTCAGGGCAATATCGAAGTAGCCATAGGCATCGTATTTCGTCAGACCCTCGTAGTCGGAAAACCAGTGATGATAGCCAGCACTGAGCATCAACGTGTGCAGGCGATTGAGGAAGGCATCGGCAGAGAGAGCAAGGCGGTAGCCGCAGCCATCAAGGCCGGGCAGGCCGATGGGATGCGACTCGTAGCCAAATAGTCGGGAGGTGAGGAAGTATTGGGCATCGATGTCGGTACTGGCTTTATAGTAATAACCTTCGCCCTCAGCTGATACGTTGAGCCACGAAGCAAACTGGTGCTGATAACGCAGGTAGAGTCCCAGTCGGTCGTTGTCGTAACAGTTGAGAGGCTTGGTCTCCTGCTCGTATTCCACCTGATAATACTGATAACTGCCTTCGCTGGAATGTCCGTATTCCTCGTTCTGCTTATAGACGGCAGGATTGAAGGCGGTAATCCAGTCTATGAGGTCGTGGCCATGATGGTAGTAGGCTACGATCTGTAGTCCCTGACCGTTGGTGTAGCTGAGTTCCACATTGTTATGTGTACTGGGAAGCAGGGCGGGATTGCCAGTTTTGATGGAGGTAGCAGTATAATAGACCTCAAAGGGATTCAAATCGTTGAAGTTAGGACGGCTGATATTCATTGTCCAGTTCAAGGAGAGCTGCTGCCGTTCGAGGAACCGGTAGTTCAGATAGAAGGAGGGCAGCACCTGGCTGTAGATGCGGTTATTTTTGGAATTGTAGCCTAAAGTCACCTCATCGTCGGTCGCAATGTTATAGGGGTTATAGGTGAGGTTCGTCACCGGCACTTTCATACGATCGAGGCCGTGAAGGACGGTGCGCTCAAAACGAATACCGCCTCTGGCCGTCAGCTGGCGGAAGAAAGTTTTGGCCACCGTCAGATAGAAAGCCTTGGTGCGCTCCTCATAATTGTAGTCCGAAGACCAGGAACGTGGAAAACCGAGAAAGAGGCGCTTGTCTGAGACATCGGCCTCGTTCTGGATTATCGTGTAGGCGAGACCGGCTTCAACAGTGGCAAAGGGCCAGGGGAGAGAACCGTCAAGCTTGAACGACTTGATGTCGTACTTGCCCTGCGACATGCAGCGCGCCTTATAGTAACTGCCCACAGGAATTTCGTTATCCGAGGGTATAGAGGTGGAGATGTTAAAGATGTTATCGTCGTCCTTCCTGAAGAAATTACAGGTGAGGCTTAGCTGCTTACCCAAGGAGTCGAGCTGCCAGTCGCAATAGGCAGTGAGACTGAAGGTCCTGGCGGGAGTATGGGGATACTGCTCGCCCACAGAGTGAGTGGTTCCCACATAATCTGTCTCGTTTGTCAGGTCGAGATAGGGTTTCTGAAGCTTAAATGTGGCCATCGCTCCCAGCTCCACCTGTGTGTTAGGCAGGTAACGCAGGATAACATCGGTGCTGAAATTCTGGTCTCGGGCTTCCTGATGGTTGTCGGAGATTCTGTCCATTTTAGAGAAGGCGTAGCGTGTAGTCAGGTCTTCCTGTTTCTTATTCCACTCGCCCTCAGCACTGAGAGTGACATCAAACTGACGCGAGGCATAGCTGACGGAGCCGTTCACCTTCTCACTCCAGTCATCGCTACAGGTGAAGAGCCCCGTCAGGTCACCACGAAGTCCCAGCGTCTGATCACGGTTCAGCACGATGTTGATATATCCACCTCCGGCATCGGTCTGGTAACGGCCCGAGGGATTGGAGATGACCTCGATGCGCTCGATATCCTCTGCCCGCATCGACCAGAGTTTCTGACGGATAACCTCATTGCTCATCGCTATCACACGGCCATTGAGCATGAAGTTGGCCGCACCCTTACCGAGAATGCTGGCATAGTCGTTGGTGACGGTGACCATTGGCACGCGACTGAGCAGTTCCAGCACCGACTGTCCCTGAGCGAAGCGGTCGTTGGCTACGATATACTGCAGACGGTCGGCCTCGCTGCGGATGACGGGGAGACGGCCGCCAACAGTGACATTGCTGAGGTAGATGTTCTCCATCTGCATGCGGATGGTACCTACATGGCCGACAGGCAAGACGCGCTCAACGGTCTTGAAGCCTACACAGCTGATGCGCACTCTGGCACGTTCAGCCCCGCAGGGAATGACGAAGTCGCCAGCCTCGTTGCTCACGCCCCCACCAATGTAAGTAGAATCGAACTGGTGAAATAGGGTGATGTTGGCATAGGCAACGGGCTGGCGCTCTTCATCCACAAGCCTTCCTACGAGTTTCGTACGGTCTTTCTGGATGCACTCCACGAAGATTTCCCTGCCCCGTACCATCACACGGACGGGATAGAATCCGCACACCTCTCTGACGGCATCGGGCAGCGAGCGTCCTTTCCTGATGGTCTTGGTGACGGTGAAATCCTCGAGCTCATCGTAGACAAATGCGATATCGTAGCGCTTCGAGGTCTGATCCAGCTCGATGAGCGCCTCCGAAAGCGATGCTCCCTGGAAAATGTGCTGCGCCCTTAGTGGCAGGGCGACAGCACCAAATACCAAAAGGATAATATATATAGTGTGTCTCATGGTTACTCTGCGGTGATAAGCCCATTGGCTAACTTCACGTTCACTTTATTGAAACGGTTCAGCCGCTCCACCATTGTCTGCGCATCCTCCGTCTTGTTCCATTTGATGTATAGACGGACGTGACGTGCCTGCTCGTTCAGATATTCCGTATGCAACTGATAATGACTGGCCAGCTGCGACAGGATTTCCTGCAACTCGGCATCCTGGAAGGTATAGACTGTGTCCACGAGTTCTTCATCAACAGGAGTCTTCTGCTGACCAAAGGCCAGCACCTCAGGAGCTGAAACATCCTGAACGGTATTTCCCTCACTGCTGATGAGACGGATAGCAGCATAAGATATGCCCGAAACCATCAGGATGCCGATGAAGACAGCTGCCACCTTACGCCACAGACTGACTTTGGGAAAATGCTGTCGGTGAAAGCGTTCCCACTCTGCTTCTACATCAATCTTGTCATGAGTGTCGGCGTATGCACTGGCTGCATCGCTCATCAGACGATAGTATTCGCTGCATTCCCCATCGCTGAGCAGCTGTCGCAACTCGTCGTCGGTGTACTTCTCAGGATGCTCTATGGCCTCGAGCACCTGCATCAGCTTATCAGTTTCTTCCATTCTGTTCATTGTTCGTAGGTATTAAAGTGTTCATGCAACTTATGAATAGCTTGCTTGAGATGCTTGAAGACGGTGCGTTCACTGACATCGAGCTTTACCGCTATCTCACGGGATGACATCTGGTCATCGAACTTCAGCCGGAAGACATTCCGTGCCTGCTCCGTCAGTTCCTCATCGACATAGCGGCGCAAGTCTGACAGTCGCTGAGCCTCATCCACTTCGGGAGGCGAGACGCTCTCATCGACGGTTATCAGCCTTTTGACACGCTCACGCAACTGCCGGTGGGCAATGATATCCAGACAACGGTGACGAACGGCCACTAACAGGTAACCCTCCATCTTTCCCTCTTCCGGCAAAATATCAGCCTGCATCAGACGAGTGAACACGTCACTCACGGCATCTTTGCTCTCCTCGTCATCGTGCAAGAGGACTCTGGCAAGACGGTACATCCGCACATAATGACTACGGAACAGCTGTTCTATCGTTGCTTGTTTTTGACTCATATCTACTCTTATAACGAACGAAGTGACAAAAAATGAACCCCATTCGCTAAAAAAATGCCATCTTTTTTCAGATGGCACCTTTTTTCACCTTTTATATATATACGTGAGCTAATACGACATAGACTCCAAAATACTTCTTTATATTCATGTTCATTGAACGTATTAAACAGTTGAATTCATTAACTCGCATGCAAAGTTAGACAAATATCTGATAAATGAAAGAAAAATCATTAATTTCTTTGTATTTCGCTCGATTTACACTATCTTTGTAGCAAAATTGACCGTTATGAAAATATTAGCTATTAATCCGGGAATGATCTCAACCAAGGTGGGAATCTTCCAAGACGAGGAACTATTGATGCACGCCACGCTCAATCATCCTTTCGAAGAACTATGCCGTTACCCGTTCATCATGGACGAATTCGACTATCGCAAAGAAAAGATCTTGGAGGAGATTCAGCGCCAAGGTTACACCATGGACTTCGATGTAGTAGTAGGCCGCGGCGGACTGGTGAAGCCCATCGAAAGCGGTGTCTACGAATTAAACGACAAAGTTATCGAGGACACTAAAAAACCACGTTTACACCACGCCTGCAATCTGGGTTCTCTGATAGCTCTGAGCATAGCCCGCGAGATCGAGGGATGTCGCGCCTTTACCGTCGATCCGGGTGTTGTGGACGAACTCGACGATGTGGCCCGCATCACTGGCCTGCCCGAGATGCCTCACCAGACCATCTGGCATGCCTTGAACCAGCGTGAGATCGCCAAGCGTTACTGTCGTGAGCATAACCTCAAGTACGAGGAGCAGGATCTCATTGTCTGCCACATGGGTAGCGGCATCTCCTTCGCTATGCATCACCACGGGCGGGCCATCGAATGCAGCGATGCGCTGAGTGGCGACGGTCCCTTCTCGCCCTCTCGAGCAGGTATGCTGCCCACAGCAGCTCTTGTGAAGTTGTGCTACAGTGGAAAATATACCGAGGCGGAGATGTTACGCAAGATCAATGGTCACAGTGGACTAACGGCCCACCTTGGTACGAATGATGTTAGAGAGGTAGAACGGCGCATCGCTGAAGGCGACCAGAAGGCTAAGCTAGTGCTTGACGCCATGATTTACAGCATTGCGCGTTGGCTGGCTTCACTAGCTCCGTCTACCAACGGACACGTAGATGCTGTTATCCTTACTGGTGCAATAGCCCATAGCCAGTATGTCACGGATGGATTGCGCCAACGACTGAGTTTCCTCGCCCCCATATTCGTCTATCCTGGCGAAGACGAACTGACTGCATTGGCCATGAATGTACTCAGGGCCATGCGCGGAGAACAGGAGATCAAAGTTTATTCCTAAAAAGATACAGAAGTTACCTTATTATATTTACTATATTGCAGCCAGAGCCAGAGAGTAGTACTTGGATTCTGGACTGTCGGCACGGGAAGGCAGCACACAACAGCACTGTGTGCCCTGAAGCACGCCTGCCGTCTTGGCATAGCCGAAGAGGGTGATTGACTTATAGAACACGTTTCCTGCCACGATATCTGGGAAGATGAGGGCATCGGCCTGTCCGTCGATGACGCTGTTGATGCCTTTCTCACGGAGGCTCACGCTGTCGAGCGAGGTCTTGAGGTCGAGCGGACCGTCGATGATGCAGCGTCCGAAGGCACCAGTCTGGGCTTCGGCGATAATCTCCAGATAGTCAACGGTATAAGGGAAGGTCTTGGCGCTCACTTTCTCTGCGCAATGGATCAGGGAGATGCGTGGTTCCTCAATGCCGAGGGCATGACAGACATAATTCACATAGTGGATCTGCTGACGACGCTGAGCCTCTGTGGGTACGGGGATAACGGCGGCATCCGTAAAGAAGAGCAGCTTCTCGTATTTGGGAATCTCGGCCATCGCCACGTGAGTCAGCACATGGCCAGGGCGGAGGATACCCTTTTCCTTGTCGAGGATGGCACGGAGGATGACATCGGTATTAATGAGGCCCTTCATCAGGATATCGGCCTCACCACTCTTACAAAGGGCCACAGCACGGCGGGCACACTCATCCTTATCCTCGCCATCGACATAGATGGGTTCTATGAATCCCATCTCCACACCCTTCTCCACAGCATAACGGGTAGAGGCATCATTGGCACACACAACGGCTACTTTTTTCTTGTCACCTCGCTGCTGGAGGAAGACAATCATATCATTCAGATTTCTGATAGACTGCATAGATCTTAAATTTTTATTGGTTTTATGCTGCAAAGTTACAAATATTTTTGTATCTTTGCAAGCGGAAACAACTAAAAACGACAAATATGAAGAAATATCTGTTAATCTCAGTCCTTTTCTGCCAGATGGCAACGGCTCAGGACCAAGCACCGATGGTAATGGAGTACGACAAGTCAGCCACTTATTTCGAGGAGTCGCTGCCCATCGGCAACGGAAAACTCGGAGCACTTATCTATGGCAGCGCCGACGACAACCTGATTTATCTGAACGACATTACCCTGTGGACGGGCAAACCCGTAGACAGGAATCTGGATGCCGATGCCCACAAATGGATTCCGGAGATCAGAAAGGCCCTCTTCAACGAGGACTATGCACTGGCAGACTCTCTGCAGTTGCATGTGCAGGGTCCGAACTCACAGTACTATCAGCCATTGGGCACGCTCCACATCAAGGACTTAAGCCTGGGTGATGTCAAAAACTACCGTCGCACCCTGAACATCGACTCGGCCATCGTCAGAGACTGCTATCAGCGTAACGGAAAACTCATCACGAGGGAATACTTCGCCTCGAACCCTGACAAGTTGATTGCCATCCGGTTACGCGGCGACATCAATTGCCGTATTGCGCTGACGGCTCAGGTGCCGCATCAGGTAAAGAGCGGACTGGGTCAGCTGACAATGACTGGTCACGCCACAGGTGATCCGCAGGAAAGCACTCACTTCTGCACGATGCTGAGCGTGAAGACTGACGGAGAGATGGCGGCCAGCGACTCGTCGCTCACCATCACCAAGGCGAAGGAGGCTATTCTCTACATTGTGAACGAAACAAGCTTCAACGGTTTCGACAAGCACCCCGTGAAGGAGGGAGCACCGTATCTGGAGCAGGCTGCCGACGATCTGTGGCATACACAGAACATGAGCTTTGACGAGTTCTATACCCGCCATCTCGCAGACTACAAATCGATCTACGACCGCGTGAAGATCTGTCTGAACAAGGAAGGCCGCAATCCGAACGACATGCCAGGAGCCAAGGAGCGCAGACTGACAGACCAACTGCTACTGGACTACACCAATGGCAACGACCAGAACCCCTATCTCGAAGAGCTCTACTTCCAATTCGGGCGCTATCTGCTGATCTCATCGTCGAGAACCAAGAACGTACCCGCTAACCTGCAGGGACTCTGGGCACCACAGCTCTGGTCGCCCTGGCGTGGCAACTATACAGTGAACATCAATCTCGAGGAGAACTACTGGCCTGCCTTCGTGGCTAATATGGCAGAGATGGCAGAGCCGCTCGACGGTTTCATCGCAGGACTGGCAGCCAACGGGAAATATACCGCCAAGAACTATTATAATATAGGTGAAGGCTGGTGTTCGAGCCACAATAGCGACATCTGGGCAATGACAAATCCCGTGGGCGAGAAGAACGAGAGTCCAGAGTGGTCGAACTGGAACCTGGGCGGCGCATGGCTGGTGAACACACTCTGGGAACGCTATCAGTTTACGCAGGACAATGACTATCTGCGTTCGACGGCCTATCCGCTGATGAAGGGAGCCGCTACATTCTGCCTGCGCTGGCTCATCGACAACCCCAAACAGCCTGGCGAGCTGATTACGGCACCCTCGACTTCACCAGAAAACGAATACAAGACGGATAAGGGCTATCACGGCACTACCTGCTATGGCGGTACGGCCGACCTTGCCATCATCCGCGAACTCTTTATCAACACCATCGCTGCCGGAAAGATCCTGGGCGAAAAAAACAAGGAGATGGAGCAGGCGCTTGCCAAACTGCATCCCTACACTATCGGACACATGGGTGACCTGAACGAATGGTACTATGACTGGGACGACTGGGACTTCCAGCATCGTCACCAGAGCCACCTGATAGGCTTGTTCCCTGGCAATCATATTACGACTCAGGCAGATCTGCTGAAAGCTTGTGAGCGCTCGCTGGAGATCAAGGGCGACAAGACCACGGGCTGGAGCACTGGCTGGCGCATCAACCTCTGGGCCCGCCTGCACAATCCCAAGCAGGCCTACCACATCTATCAGAAGCTGCTGACGCCCATCGCTCCACGCGGATCGAAAGGTGCAAGCTGGAAGAGCTGGCACAAGGGCGGAGGCACCTACCCCAACCTGTTTGATGCCCACCCGCCTTTCCAGATCGACGGAAACTTCGGTGGTACGGCTGGTGTCTGTGAAATGCTGATGCAAAGTGGGAATGGGGTTATTGAATTGTTACCCGCTTGTCCTGAGCAATGGAAGGAAGGCGAGGTTAGCGGCCTCTGTGCACGAGGCGGCTTTGAGGTCAGCTTCAAGTGGAAGGACGGCAATGTGCGCGACTGTACCATCAAGTCGAAGAAAAGCGGTCAGGTCACCTTGCTCTATAACGGCCAGCAGAAGACCCTGAAGCTGAAGGCTGGAGAAACCCAACCCGTCAAGACTTGGTAAAAAGAGGCTGAAGGCTCAGGAATCTACAGATATTCCTGAGCCTTCAATTCCTTGACGGTATCCAGCAATTCCTGATACCACGTCTCGCCAAAGCGGCGGATCAGTGGATCACGCAGGAACACGTATAAGGGCATATCTTCGAGAACGCCCTTGGCAACAGCCATCTTACAGACATCCCAGCGGTTATAGTTCAGACCGACAAGGCCACCACTTAGCTTCTTCTCGCGAATGGGATAAAGCGCACAACTCACAGGCTTGCAGAATCGAGTAATTCCCGCTCTGTAAGCCTTTTCCAATGCACAGAGGCAACAATCGTGTATGCCATCCAAATCATCATAATAAGTGAACACACAATTCTTGCCGCGGACAATGCTCGTCACAAGATCACCCTCTTGATCAGTATAGGCCACACCCTGTCTGTCGATGACCGACTGCGCTGAAGCAGAGAGATTGCCCCATACCGCATCCAGACAATCCTCAATCTCCGCAATCTCCTCCATCGTGACAGGAGCGCCTGCATCGCCCTCCACACAACATGCGCCCTTGCAGACGCTGAGGTCGCAGCAGAACTTCTCTGTCAGGATCTCTGACGAAAGCAGCACGTCGCCGACTTGGATGATAGGAGGTAGCTGATTCAATTGTTTATTGAGAATTGAAAATTGAGAATTATGATTACCAGTTAATAGGCGACTGACCATTCTCCTGCAGATAGGCATTGCACTTGGAAAACTGATGCTGGCCGAACCAGCCGCCACGATTCGCAGAGAGCGGTGAGGGGTGAACGGATTCAAGCACGAGATTCTTCTGACGGTCAATCATATAGGCCTTGCCACGGGCATAGCCGCCCCAGAGCATATAAACGATATGTTCGCGATGGGTAGCAAGCGCCTGGATGGCGGCATCGGTAAACTTCTGCCAGCCTAGCGTAGAGTGACTGTTAGCCTGATGGGCCCGAACTGTGAGCGAGGCATTCAGCAACAAGACCCCCTGCTCAGCCCAGCGCGTCAGATTGCCGGAAATGGGAATCGGCGTTCCAAGGTCGGCCTGAATCTCCTTGAAGATATTCTGGAGCGAGGGCGGAAACATCACCCCGTCCTGCACAGAGAAGCTCAGTCCGTGAGCCTGTCCTGGCTCATGATAGGGATCCTGTCCGATAATCACTACTTTCACCTTGTCGAACGGACACAGGTTAAAGGCATTGAAGATCAACTTGCCTGGAGGATAACAGGTCGTTGTCTGGTACTCCTGCCGCACAGCCGCTGTCAACTGTCCGAAATAAGGCTTATCGAACTCACCCTGCAAATACTGTTTCCATGAAGGTTCTATCTGTACATTCATCGTTTTATGATTACTTCTTAACCGTGATTAGGTCTTCTTCCTTTTGGGTTTCGGCTCAGGCAGCTCTTGACAGGTCTCGCGGACAAGCGTAGAAAGATAATCGCGGTCGTCTACATCTGCAATATAGAAGTAGTCCTTTGCACCCTCGTATGGCGGACGGAGGTCAAGAGTTCGCAAGAGTTTGCGACCAGCCTCCGTCGGTTTCAGATAGAAGCAATCATCACAGATGAGACCGAAAATCTTACCGTTGCAATAGATACCATAGTCACCAAACATCTTCTTGGTGACAATTTCGCCCGCCCTAGCACACTGGTCGGCAATATACTCTACAAAGTCTGTGCTACTGGCCATTGGCTTACAGGTTAAAGCGATTTTCAATAACTTCCCAGTTGACGATCTGCCAGAGAGCGGCCAAATGGTCTGGACGGCGATTTTGATAGTCCAAATAATAGGCATGCTCCCAGACATCGAAGGTCAACAGAGGTTTCAAGCTTTTCTGCACAGGGTTCGCGGCATTCGGCTCCTGGGTGATGACCAGTTTACCATCTTTGTCTGACGACAGCCACACCCAACCAGAACCGAAGAGCGTGGCACCCTTCTTCTGGAATTCCTCTTTGAACGCCTCGAACGAACCGAACTGCTTCTCAATAGCCTCCGCAAGTTTGCCAACGGGTTTGTTATTCTCCTTGGGGCCGATGAATTGTTCGAAATACAACTCATGATTCAGAATCTGCCCTGCGTTGTTAAGTACACCGCCATTGGCTTGCTTCACGACATCCTCCAACGACAGTTCCTCCCATACCGTACCAGGCAACAGGGCATTGAGGTTATTCACATAAGCCAACAGGTGCTTCCCGTGATGAAAACCTATCGTCTCCTTACTTATCACCGGCTCCAGCGCATCCTCCGAATACGGCAGTGCCATCAGTTGAAACTTCTTCATATCACTTACCTTTGAATTTCGCTGCGAATATAATCATTTTTTTGTGATTAACTACATAAAACCTCAAAAAACTGATGTAAATATATAACATTTCCCCTTATTCGATACTATACGTCGTTACAAAGACTTACTTGGCACTTAGAAAAGCTCAAATAAATTTGGCTTTTCCTTCGTTTTTTCGTAACTTTGTAAGATTTCTCAGCTTTTCTTTATATAAGGGCAATCTAGAGGATTGAGGAAAATCTGGGTTATGAATAGGAAACCGTACTCAATTCCACATTCTGCTATGAATTGCATTCAATGAACACCCGATGCTGAGCCACCAGCCGTTTCAATGACTCATCATCGGGTGCAAAGGTAATCATTTCTGTCGAAAGAACCAAATCTATTCACATCTTTTTCATCAGAGCTTGCTCAACGCTCTTGAACTGATTGTGGCATCTTTTGTGGCACCAGTCAGGAAAGTGCGTATTAGGCTACGTCCTTCTACCGTAATGATATGTCGATTATCTTACTCTATTACTATCCAATTACCGTGTCCTGTAGATCCGTCACGGTCAATGAATCTCAATGATTTAAGTTTATTGATATGCTTTTGGACTGCTGTTACAGATATTCCGATTCTATTCGCAATCTCACTCCTTGTGATATAGTTATCAGCATATATCAATTTATATATGGTTGCAGCTGTATCAGACAACCCTTTAGATAACTCTTTAGATAACCTTATAGACAACCCTTCAGGCAACTCTATAGAGAACCCATTAAACAACTCTGTCGTGCTTGACTTAACTGATGGCACAGGCAGTACAAGTTCCACCTCGTCAACATCCAATTTATTCATCAGCTGAGGCTCGCCCCAGTTGGTTTCTTTCCATGCTGCAATAATCTTTGGGAATCCTGAGCCTACGTTCTCACCAAAACCAATCATCCGGAGCATATTCTGTATCTTGGGATTACGAGCTTTCGAGTTTCCGCCTCGATAGATAGCCTCTACAGGCAACTTCAACAAGCCTGGATTACGGAAGCAAAGACGATCATCATGCTTCTCTATCCTCAGAATACCAGCATCAGCCATCAGGTCGCAGTGGATGATAGCATTGGTAAAGGCTTCGCGCACTGCCTCATGTTGTGGCGTATCATCGTTCCTTTTCCCTCCCTTCTCCAATTTGAACGGTCTCGGCAAGTCGAACTGCACCTTTGGCGATACGATGCGGAAGAACTGATACAGGTTATTCTCCCAAAGTCCGTCGTATGTCAGGCGATCATGATAACGTTCGTCACCCACCAGATGGCTCATATCCAAATAGTCCATACGGAAGTTCGAGAACCTATCTCTGATAGCGAGCCCTTTACCAAACATCATCAGCCCTGCCAATGTCAAGCCTTCTCTACCCGTTTGTCTATCCTCGATATAACCACCAAGATTTCTGAGGAAAGTTTTATCGTCAACTCTATTCCAGACGTGGGTACTGTTCTCCTGCCTGAACTCTGTGCGATACTGACGCAAAGAATCAGGATCAATATCATCCATACCATAGTACTCTATCAAGATGCCATCGTTACCGTCAGCGTTAGAGTCACGTATCATCGCTTTCACCTGGGCCTCTGTGCAATGATAGTCACCTTCGTTGTTGCGCCTATATGTACCTTTATATACATTACCATTCAGATAGATGGGCTTTGCTCTCCAGTCTGCCTGAGGCACATGGATGCAGACAATCTGTGCTCCATCCATATTCACCACCTCCACATCACTATCAAGGAGAATGTTCTCATTCACCTTGTCGCTGTTAAGCGTATTCCAGAAGTCCGTGATAATCTTCATCGGCTCATCCACGCCAATTATCTGGTAACGCTTCCGTATGTCTTTCTCCTGCATGTTTTCGTCCACACCAAGCAGAATCAAACCACCAATTGTATTAGAGAAAGCCGAATAGGTCGCCCAAACCGATTTCGGCACCTCTGCCTTTGCCCGTTTGCACTCCAGCGTCACCCGTTCACCTTTCAGCAATGTCTCTTTTATCGTTTTCTCGTCCATAATCATATTTCGTCTGCAAAGTTAATCAATTATTCCGAAATGAAAACCATTCCCTTCTCCACATTATATTTCAATATTTAGCCAAATCAAGGTTCATACTCAACAATGCTCTTTATTACATTTAATGTAGGAATGAAGCCTGTAAATAGTTCGCGTTTTGTTTCTAATTTAATTAACTCTGCAAAACGATTCTTTTTATTATCATCCACAATAAATGGTCTCAAAGAAGTTTCCTCCTTAAATTCATTAGCAAGAGCAACAAAGCCCTCATCAGACTCTGCTTTATACATAAATTGAAATTCTTGTACCTTACGCTTAACTAACATATTATTATCTTTTAAGTAGTCAAAAGGATACAAATATTCAATAGGACAATATTTCTCTAATTCATCAGGTGATTGAATTATCATTGCAAATGAAAGCTTTTCACATTGTTCTGCGGTGATTCTTTTTGAATTTGACAAACTTTTTTCATCCCCTTTCACATCATCATACATCTTTTTTCCTTTATCGTCACAATCAAACAATGCAATCATTTTCTTCTTTCCGAAAAGTTTATGGGGTGCAGATTTTATAAAATTAGCCAATGCTCCTGCATCATGTAAATCAATGATTTCGACATCTAAATCATAGCCGAGAATATCCATAGCTCTTTTAAGATGAAGGACGTCTGTTTTCCCTTCTACAAACAATAAATTCTTCTTCTTAGTATTAGCTGCTATTATAAACTGATTCATTATCTTGTCAAATGTGAAAAGTCCTTCACTTAATACACTTTCTGCTTCCATGACAGTTGTAGGCTTCACGGTTCTCTGTCCGTCTGTGTTTTTCTCCATAACAAAAAGGCTTCCGTCTGGGGCAAAAGCGACTGTCGATGGAGAATGAGTAGTTATAATCACGCGTATCCCACTTCCACCTTCCTCTTTAGGCTTAGAGATCTCGGACAATATTTCCACCATCATTTTACACATTGATGGATGCAAATGAGCATCAGGTTCATCAAGAAGCATCGTATTAATACGATTGCCACGAATGTCAGTTCCCATTGCCCATATAATTAATTTCACAATTACTTGTTCGCCTGAAGACAAAGCTTCATAACCAACAACTTCTTCATTTTTTCCTACGAAGGCGATTCGAGCTTTTTGAGGGTTGTACAATTGCTCTTTTTTATCAAAAGGCTTCAACATCTCATAATCATTATAATTATACTTCTTAAAAAGACGATTAATGATTTGATACGATTTCTCTTGATTACTTAGTTCTGTTGCTTCTTCAACTTTCTTATCATCCATTAATTCAGATAAACGTGTTTTATATGTTTCATATTCTTGTTTAAGGAATTCTCGAAAGTCCTCAATTTCTGTCAAAGTGTTAAAATAGGGATTTGCATAATCATAAATATCGGTTTCAGTAATCTCTGATACTTCTTTCTTGCATTTATTAGCAATTACCTTTAGTTCTTCATCATAAGCATACACTGCTAATGATGATATTTGAAATTTGTAATTAATGATGTTGTTTATATTGTTATTTATTCTTTGTTCCAATCGAGTTCTTTCATTAATATCGATAGGACTTGTCAATTGCAACTGCATCTGTTCTATATTGTTTTGCACATTTCTAATTGCTCTTTCCAAATCCTCCTTTTGTACGCTTCGCTCAACACGATTCCTAAAATACTCTATCAATCCGGTAACACTTTGTCCATTGCTTTCTGGGGTTGATACCACTAATTTGTAATCATGTCCATCTTCATCTGTTATTTGACAAGAAACATTCAATGTCCTATTATGTTCATCTCTTCCTCTTAATGCATTCAATAATTGCGTTTTCCCAACGCCATTAATACCAGTTATTATGGCAAAAGAAGGAATTTCTTTCCATTCAAACCCTTCCTGTATGGACAAATATCTTTCTACAATTTTTACATTCATAGTTTTACCAAATTTATGAGATACCAATTACATAATAAGATATGTTTCTTTATTCCAATTGCTTTCTATATACAGCATCCAATGTTTGGCCGTCTTTGTCTTTCCAGACCAGCCAACCGTTATTGCTGCTACCTATGCAGAAGTCTGCAGCAGTGCTTGGGCTTGGGAAAGTCTTGTCAGACTCCAATTCCAACTTATCACCATTGCTGATGGTATAATCTTTAAGAAGATTCTCACGCTTTTCTTTCCATGTAAACGATGGGACAGACGACTTGGCGATAATGCTACCCTTTAAGACAGTGAATCCATTAGCATCATAGAAACCTCTGGCATCACAACCACGCCCCTTTGTATAGAACAGATGTTCTTCCTTTGGCTTTGCTACATCAAAGATATTGCAGCCAATAAAGGAAGTAAGGAACTTCACATCTTCAAAGAATCCCTCCATATCATCCTTTCTGTATTCTGGAAGATTAGGTGCCTTAGGCGTCTGCTTGTTCTCGTTCAACACGAAAGTGTTTGATGTCTTTGCCTCTGCGATGGCTCGATGCTCCAAGTATTGCACGTCTGCCTTTGTCATCGCAGCATCTTTCGAGATAAACAGCAACGCCTTTTGCCAAAACTCTTTCTTGCTATCATGGTCTTTCACCCGTTCACGGAAATTTTCTGTCTCGCCAATGTATGCCTTGGGTTTTGTTGCCTCATCCTCACCCAACAAGATATAGAATGCAGGTGTCTGCAACTCCTGTCGTTCATTCAGGATGGAGAGATTAGAACGGGGAATCACATACATCTGACAAATCTTATTGCTGATGAACACATACTGAGTTCCTTTGGGATCTCCGTCTATCAAATATGTTGTTACTGTCTTACCCATATTCATTATTTCGTTTGCAAAGTTACAGAATTCCATTTTGATTAATAATAATTTATTATCAATACTTTTTTCTATAAGTTATTAATATATTTAATCTCCCTATAGAATTCTGGATATTTAGCATCTTTATCCTTGGTAAAAAAGAAACCTATCTCAATTTGATAACTACCTGATTTGAAAATATTATTAAGCCTGATAACATTTTCATTCCTTCTTTTCTCATAATTCTCATCTAGTATATATATATTCTCTCCACCTTGATTTCTAAATACTTTAATTGATAAACAATATATTTCAGACACAATTTCTTCATTAAAGAAGTGAAATACAAAATCAACAAATGGCTGATCCTGATTCATCATTTCCAATGAGAAATATGGTGCAGCACTTTTAATTGTATATCCTTTCGCATTCGGAAATGATGCAGACACCATGACTTTGTTTGCCATCTTACCATCAAAAACGCCCTTGCCTGTCCTATTTCTCGACCGATTAACAATAGCAGTCTCAGCGATATTTTCGGTATTTTTATTATCAGTCCAAGTCGTATCAGGTAAAGGTTCGTAAACATGAACAACATTTATGGTATCCGGAATCTTCTCCACTACGACAGGCAAATCAGGTATTATTATATTACATGCTTTCGTTAACAACAAAGTAACGATGATTCCTATGATAAAAAAAACAGCTCGGGCATAATTTCTTTTTGTATAATCTACGGTTTTTTTCCATAAACTATTTTTCTGCTTATTTCTATTCTTTTTCATAAACTATTAATTACCTAAGAATTAAGAAGTAACTAAATAAAGCATGCTGATATTGGGAATCGGCTTATCAACCTTAATTCCAACTTTTCCGTTTGATACTTGAGAAACAGATGAATGGTTTTGCTCAATGCTTTCTATTTGCAATAGCATGTATTGTCCATTAATTTCATATGCAAGAATATCTTTACTTGATAATGGGACATTATGGAGTTCAACACAGACTATAGTTTTGTTATGATAATAAGCATAAGGTTTCCCTAATTCAATAAGTCTTGGAGAAAAATCCACAAGCCCAGTCATTAGTATGCGATCTCTTGCTTCATCTTTTGATATTAAACCATTTTCTATGTTGAAATACAGATTATAAAGCTGCCATGTATAAATCAATCCTCGTTTGTCGTTCTTTGCATCTTTTATTTGAATATCATTAAATGGTGGGATAGTTCTTTTTAGCGGTTCTACACTTCGTTCATTATTCACAATGTATAAGCCGTACACATCAAATTTTCCCCTTTCTTCGCATCTACGGTATCTGATTTTACTTATTTGTGCACACTCAGAATCTTTTGAAGTGCCATGCAGACCTTTCGCTTCTATTATCAGTACGCCTTTTTCTCCCAAGTTGACCTGTATGTCTTCTTCAAAAATATCATTCTCTACAGTTTCGTCTTTATCTATAACCTTTTCGAAGCCTAACCACTTCAAATATGTTATAAGTGCATTTACCAAAGCACTTCCTGATTCTGTAAGAAGGTCATGTAGAAACTTATAATTCTTCTTGTTTTCTGCTATTTCAGATTCAATTTTCTTAATATCTTCTTCGTATTTACTAATAATACTCTCTTTTTTCTCTTGTAAAGATCGCTGACCAGGTAAATAGTATTGGCTATTATTCTTCCAAGAGCACTCTTCTATCGAGGGAAAGAATTCTGAATAGTGACAATATAGAATTTCTTTAAAAAGGATATCAAGCAATTGGATTTTTGACTCCAATTGCGGAAACATAAAAGTTATTTCTCTTTCTGATTGCCAAATATAAGAAACAATTTCTCCATGAATATTTTTCAAAAGCGGTATAAAACCATCTAGAGGAACAAGTTTCCCTGTATTAATATCACGATCTTGGGGATAATAAAAGGTTTGGTAATATTCAATATTATTTTCAAACTTTGCAAACAATGTTTTTGCGAAATTGTTGTCACATATTCTTACTTCTTTTCCAAATAATGAATTAGAAGTAATGTCTGGGGAAAGCAGATAGTTTGTTCTTTCTATTGTTTCCTCACTACCATATTGTGCTATATCTTTATATGTATAAGATATATTTTGTTTGACGTTCTGGAATATAATCTTCAGGGATGGGGCTGATTTTATTTTTAAATGTTTCTGTAGAATTTCACATCCGATCGGAATAGGATTGAATAATGTTTCTGGCAAAGAGGAAATAAAATAGTAATTTGAATTCCCAACAATTCTATTTTTTGTATGTTCTTCTTCTTTATATTTGACAGTTTCAATATTCCCTAAATCAATAACAAACACATCATATTCATGTATATTATCTGGAAAATCATAATTTAATAAAAGATTTGTACGACTTAATCTTTTATTGTGTTCAGTAACATCAACCATCTTTCCTAGACTTCCATCATATACATCAAAGTCCTTTGAAAAATAATCACAAATCTCTTTATTGAGATTTAAGCAACAAATTTTGGTCTTTTTGATATCTCTGAGGGCTTCTTCCATACTGTTTTTGTTTATAAGTTCAATTATGTCAAATTCTCCACAAATCTAGCATCTGCACCTTTGTGTTCTGCTCCGGCACCATTCGGTGAAGGTATAAGAATTTCAAAATTCCTATAAGCATCAAGCATTGCCAATGCTTCTTGTTGAAAAAATTTTTGTATTCTTTTTCCGTTCATCTTGAATGATAATATAATTATCTTGTAATTTCTTCTATGTCTGTTTCTTTCCCATCAAGAATACTTAAAATTTTATCTATTAGAACTGAAAAGCCTGCCATGTCATTTGGTGCATAATCTTCTAATCTATTTCCTAAAGTATCTTTCACATTTTGTCGCAAATCCTTAGGCAATTTCTTGAAGAAGCCGCCAGATTCTTCTATCTTTGTTATTGCTACTTTCTTTTTGTATTCTAAAGAGAAATAGTCTTCTATAGTAAAATCAATATTAGTATGTTCTTTTGTTTTAGGTAGCATTAGAAAATACCAATTATTGTCTTTATATGTTTTGTTATCTTCTCTATTACCACTAAATCCTAATTTTTTCATAGCGCCTGCTCCAGATTCATCTCTATCAAAGATTACAATGACTTTCCTTTCTTCATTAATATTGGGGCGAAGTTTGTCCACATATTGTTTGGCGTTTTCATCCGCACCTCCCATAAATAATATGTCCCATGAAATATTTAAATAATCATCGTGATCTTTACTTAATAAATCAATTGCTTTCCTAAGATAATTTACATCGCCTACACCTTCAACTAATATCAATGGATTGTTTGAACTCAATAAAAGAGTCCCATCAAAATAATTTATTAATCCACATGACAGCTCTTTTATTTGCTGAAGCTTCTCTATGTTTTCAATATGTCCACTCTTTAATGGTCTAACATTCTCATCCTTTACTTTCTTCAAAAAAACGGGTGAGTGGGTCGTTATAATACTATATCTATTCTCTGTATTAAATAATAACCCAAGTTCTTCTTTCCGTCCTACATGTATATGGGAATCTGGTTCATCAAATAGACATAGGCTATCTTTTGTAGAGAGAATATGGATGACGGTGTTTGCTATTATCATCTTTTTTTCTCCTTCACTTAAGTCTTCTACTGTTCCATCATTTGCAAAAACGATATTGACTTTTTTTATTACTTGGCTCTCGCTCTCCGTTGACAATTTGTATAAATAATAAAATAAGGTACTCGCCTGGTCTATAAAGCTGATTTCGTTTATTGTAGCTCGAAAAGAATCTATTGAATATGCTTTCTTTTCTCTTATCTTTTCTATTAAAGCCTCAATATCAGCAGTACCTTCCCATTTCTTTATATTAGAAACATTATAATCAAAAGAAATTTCGCAGGCTTTTGTTCCTAAGACACTACGAATAAAAGCAACAACGTCTATATCCTCAGAATAGAGTAGTGTTAATAGGGCTATGCTCCATTCGTATTTGCTTATATAAAACATAAATGGTGGTGCAAACCCTTGTGTGGCAGTCATACGACTACAATACCTCTCATATATTGGCTTATAATACATCTTCCACAATCTTGTATCCTCCCCACTATACGATGCTATTATATTCTTGGGTAACATTTCAAAAGTTATCTTTCGCCCATCTTTTAGTAAGCCATCAGATATTTCGTAAAAAGTACCATTTAGCACATACTTAATCGTATAGGAAAAAGCGCAAGGATATTTCTTATATCCATCCTTTAATGTCGCTATGTGGTAAAGACTATAAAAAATAGCACTTATGGCCTCCAAAACATTACTCTTGCCAGAGCCATTTAGACCTATGAAACAACAAAAATGTTCTGTATCATAGAAGTTTACATCGAAATCTTCCAAATTTTTGTATTTGTCAATGTGCAGGTGATATATTTGGAAAATTTTAGATCGTATTTGATATTTGAAACTAAGCTCCATGTTTTCATCTATCCCTCCAGTAGAATAATCAGGATTGGTTGTCAAATTGTGAGAAAGAAGCCAATCATTCATATAACTTAGATTCCCAGATGTACGCTTCTCGCAGCCAAGAGCATAAATAAAAGTCCTTTTAGTCATAGGAATAGACTTGTGATCTTTTAAGATCTGAGATGCTAACGCTTCTAATTCTGTCTTATTCATAAATCAAATATTTCGTTTTCAAATTCTTTTAAAGCATTCTCTCTCATTTCTTGGGCTTTTTGCTTTAGCCGTTTTGCTAAAACCTTTTGTTCCTTGATGTGAGCCACCATTTCATTTTGAACATCCATTGGCGGAACAACCACATCATAATTGTTTATTTTACCAGCATTGAGATTAGGCTGATTATTACCGCTGGCCAAAGAACGCAAATCGTCATAGCGGCCTTGCAAGTAATACCATAGATAATCTGTAGAAACTACATTGTTGTCAATATCATGTAAAACTGCACATGCCTGATTGGTTGTTGCATCTATACCCAATTTAGCAGTTCTTCCTCTCGTATCTCCTTGCCCATACATGGCAATAATTAGAGAACCCTTTGGGTACAGTTTTGCAGAACTGTTTGCAATAGCATCTTCTGTAATATGCTCTTCCGTCTCAAAAATCTCTTCGTTAAGAACCTCACCAGTCTTTATCCATGGTATATTTCCTTTGTAATACTGCGGACACGATCGAGATGGTGTTCCACCACTTCCCAATAAACATATATCTTTAATCTTAACCATCGAATATTTGAAAATCTCCTTTTTTTGTTTCTTCTGGATGATGTCAACGCCCCACTCAGCAACGTCAATGAAATGGACCAAATCCCAATATTTATACTTACCTTCCTGTCCCTTTGGGGGTTGTTTGGTCGTAGCACCTAATATGTCTATAGTGTAATGCTTTATACCCTCTTCGATTTGAATGGCCTTTTGTTCCAGCTCTTGCGCTTCATAAAAGCTATCATTATATCTGCGAAGAAGCTCCTTTTGAATGGATAGGGATGGAATTGGCATTTCTGTTTCAAGAAATTCTGTCGGTTTAACTCTTGCTTTTGAAATACCAGTTGCTTTTTTGTTAAGGATGGATTTGAAGCCGTTGCTTTGAATAACCATAACGAGATAATCACCAAGTGCCTTAGACGAATCTATCTTATATACAGGATATTCAGAACTTACTGCAAATGGAATTGCATTTATGGGATGATAGTAAATACATCCATGTCTAACGTTTATTTTGGAATAAATTAGAGAATCAGAATCAACCTTGTTAAGATTTCCTTTGAACGTATTAGTTTCACTTTTATCGCGCAAATACAATTTACCCGCAAAATTAATCTTTGAAATAATCTGCCAATTATTAGAAAGTATCTCTTCTTTTGAAATAGGCTCAACGGAGGGAGTCAATACTTCCTTCAACTTGACAGAATTATGGAACGATATCTGATTTTGCACATATCGCTTAACATCCCATAAAGATAATGCCTTGTAACTTATAAACTTTATAAAATTATATCTACCAGAATGCATAATCATCACTGTTTAATGTTATAAAACGCCTCAGGTTCAGAAACAATATCATCCGTCATTCTAAAACGGAATGTATTTCCATCTTCATCGGTTCTATATTTGACCGATTTGATAGGAACATCCCATAGTTTGTTTTCAATACGATAGGGAGTAAACTCTTTGGCTAATGGTATGAGTTCATTATCTATCTCTGCGCCAGTAGAACTAATTCCTGCCTTTTGTACTTCGGCAATAGGAATTTCATAGTCAAATTGTTCTTTAACTATCGACTTGACCTCGGCCTCCATTCTTTCTTGTATAGCTTTCAGCTTAGCTCGGCAAACCTTTTTCTCTTCCTTCGTAAGAGCCTCTTTGCCTCTTAATTTTATTTTTTCTTCAAGTTCATTAACCTCGTTCTCATATTTAGAGGAGACGCTCATTTGGGCTTGATGTAAAATTTGCGAATACTCAAATGCTTCTTCCTCAGTAAATTTCTTGAAAAAAAGGAGACTTGGTTTTACTGTTGCTCCAGATGCTATAAACACATCCTGAGGAATAGACACAATCAAGAGAATCTTGGCCTTTCCCTCCACGAAATCACGTGCCTTTTGAAGATTTGTGTTATTCAACACGCCTTCAGGAAGGACAATACCCATTCTTCCGCCTGGCTTCAATAGATTTAGACAACGCTCAATAAATAGAACTTCTGTTAAGCTACTATCAATTTTATATAAACTTAATAACGATTTGCCAATATTATCATTAACTTGAGTTAACGCTCTTTCATATTCCTCTTTGCCATACCACATTTTATATTCTTCTATCTTGGCTTCATCTGTAAATCTGTCTGCCTCTGATATTTTTAAGTCCTTTTCAACTCTTGCGCCAAAAGGAGGATTGGTTAAAATAACATCGAAACGACCCTCAAAAATACCATTAACATTGAGTAGACCATCATGATGATGTACGCCACCATGACCGTCACCATGCATGATCATGTTCATCTTGGCTGTTCGTGCCATGCGTGGATTGGCATCTGTGCCATAGATACAGTCAAAAGAAAGAGAACGTAATCGGCCTTTTTCATTGTTGATATTTAGTTCCTCATTCAGGTATGAGAATGTTTGGGCGACTTCTGCTTCGACCTCTTGTTTTTGCTTGTCAGACATCTTGTCATAATCTTCACCATAAAACTGCGCTTTGATGTCCTCTTTCTGCTGCTCTATGTCTTTTTCTATCTTTTCACGAACATATTCAAAAGCCTTTATCAAGAATCCACCACTACCACAACACGGGTCACATACCAATTCTCCTTCTTGCGGGTCTAATACTGATACCATGAAGTCCACAATTGTACGAGGCGTAAAGAATTGTCCCAACTCTCCTCGGAATGTTTTACCCAGGAATTTCTCAAAGGCAATACCTTTCACATCGTCTGAAGTCGCCGACAGATTATAAATTTCCAGCTCTTTTACAATCTGCTCAAAGCTATTTTCGCGAATCTCTATCTTGGCATTATCATCAAAAAGATGGTCAGCAGAAAAATCATCTTTGGTTAGATTGAATACGCATTGATAAAATGGAGTATCGTCCTTTATCTTCATTTTCTCATTGTACTCTTTCCTGCTCTTCTTAAGAGATAAGAAAAAATCCTGTGAAAAAATTTGAGAATTGGAATTTTCTCTTTCATAGCGAATCTTGATAAATAGAATCTTGCTTATTTCATCAAAAGCCGCTTCTGGAGATAACTTATCATTATTGCGAATGATATTGTGACATTTAAACAGAAGTTTTGAAAACTCATCGCGTGTAAATGCCTTTGTCTGCTTCAATAATTTGTCAATTTCTTTTTGGTTATTGGCTTTCGAAGCATTTGGTATGTCCACTATTTCGTCCAACTTGTCAGGAATCTGTCCTTTAACAATCCTAAAGATACGAGTTTCTTTCAAATTGGTGGTTACGAAAAAGTCTGCATGAGCCCAAGATGCATAATTCATGCCTTGATAATAGTCCTCCTTACGGATAGTGACAGATTCGGCCTTGCATTCTACAACAATCAAAGGATATTTCTTGGATTCTTTATCCTCTTTACTGCGCCAAACAACAATGTCTGCTCGTGCTGCGCCCTGACCACGTTGTGAATTTGAAACTTGTATCTCTTGATCCATCTGGTCAAGAGAGTAGCCATAACTATCAGCCAAGCGGCAAATATACTTTTGGCGAACTTCCTCTTCTGGTTTATTTACTAACCACTTATTCTTTAAAGGAGCAAATATCTCTTTATCGCTATTTCTTCTTTGGACTTCCATATGTAGTTGTTAATGATGTTTAAATTTTCAAAAAACTATTATGTCTTCTTTAATATAATCTTCCAATTGCTGGCTAATATAATTGTCTTGATAGGTGTTTAATGCTTGCTTTCTATTCTGCCACTGATACTTGTTCCCAAGTTCATTATCTATCTGCGTAATAACTTGGTCAAGGTATGTGAGTATTGTTGTTGATTGGCTTATTACTTTATTCAACACTTTATTTGTATTAGAGCAATCGGATGTTACGAGATTCTGTTTCCCTTGCGATATTAGCACCTTTCCGTCTTCCCAAACAGCCACCTTGAGATATACAAAATTGATAAGAACATTCTTGATGGTTAGGTATTTGGCAGTTTTAAATTGATTCAACAAATCTCTTACCTTATTAGTATTACAAATAAGAGTATAATCAATTCCATTAATTGAATCTGCAACAATTGTAGCATTATCGCAGGTTGACTGAATCAAATTATCAGAAACGAAAACCTTGCTATTCATTACTCTTTTACAATTGCTCCTTATAATCAAAAACTGACCATACAGGCTTCCTAAATAAACAAGCAAAGCATTCTCTGTTGCAAGTTTTAATTGTCGATATTTTATTATTTCACAAACTAAGACAACAACAAGGCTAGCAAAAGTCCCTCCAGCTATAGCAAAGAGAAAATCATTAGAAAGCCATTTCGTATTTGAAACAATAAAATGATTCTCCATATTCAGCGAAATAAGATAGGTTATAGCCAATATGCCTATCAATATTGCCAACAGTCGTTTTATCGTATTTACACTTACACTCATAAATCAGTTCTTATAATGATTCTATTACTTTTCTATTTTTGAGACAGACTCCATGAACTTTTTATCATATAGTTCCTCTACACTAACATCTAATAGCTTCGAGATTCTGGCTAATGTCTCAATGTCTGGCTGTGAAGAGTTGGTGCACCATTTTGAAACGGTGGATGGATTTACCCCCAATGCCTCTGATAACCATTTGCTGGTTTTCTTCTTTTCTACGAGCACAATTTTTAGGCGATTTACGTCTTGCATATCTTTCAGATTTATTATTTGGGTGTAAAGATAGTGAAAACTTTTCATTTCTCAAAGAAGATAGCCCTTTTTTTAGAGTTTTTTATGAACATATGCCACAATAGCGGTCGCCTATTATTCCCTTTTGTTTGCCATACCACAAACGGTTCCCGTAAAAGGGTGTAGCCTAATACGCACTTTTCTGTGGAGTGCCACACAAAGATGCGTGTCTGCTTTCTGGTGAGCAAGCTCGGCAGACATTAGGCTTTTTGTTTCCCTGAATTGTTATTTCACAACAAGAAATTTTCAGAGTGATCTTATCCGGAAATCATGATGTACCTTTGTCCGCAGATTATAAAAACGAAACAAGACATGGAAGTAATAACAATTGAGCGCAGTACCTACGAGGAACTGCTGACGAGCTTCAATAGCTTCGTCACAAAGATGAAGGCGATGGCCAGTAGAGGCAATGACAAAGGTTTGGGTGATTGGCTCGACAACCAGGACGTGTGCCAAATACTGAACATCAGTCCAAGAACATTACAGACTTTACGGGATAACGGGACGCTGGCCTATTCTCAAATCAACCGCAAGGTGTACTATAAACCTGAGGATGTGGAAAGGATTCTGTGTGTTGTGGCTGATAGGGATAAGAATAGTAAATTGTATAACCTCAAAATGAGCCGCCTATGAATGAACTGATAATGCCTCATAACGTTGGCGTGAAGAATGCACTGGAAAACATGAAGGAGGTGCTTGCTCTATACAAGAAGGTGATAGGCAATTATCGTCCATTGCTTGATGGTGAACGCTATTTGACGGACTGGGAGGTGGCCAATATTCTAAAAGTCAGCAGACGAACGCTACAAGAATACCGTAATGATGGCGTGATACCTTATATATTATTGGGTGGCAAGGTCCTCTATCGTGAAAGTGATCTAGAAAGGGTTCTAGAAAGTTGCTATCATCCTGCGTATAAACGATAGGGAAGAAGAAAAAGCCGTTAGTGGTTCATGTGCTGAGGGAATATAACGCAGAAAGACGGATGACAGACTTCGCTAATCATTCGTCTTTCTGCTTTGAAGTTATTGGGCCGCTACTACCTATGCCATCTTAAGGTCTTTGAATGATGCATTGAGTTTATTGCCAAGCATCGTCAGGTCATTGTCGAGTTTCTGGCTTGTGATTTTTGCATAAATCTGGGTGGTCACAATGTTCGTGTGTCCCAATACACGGCTCACACTCTCGATGGGCATTCCCTTTGAAAGCGCCAACGTCGCAAATGAGTGCCGGCCACAATGGTAGGAGATGGCTTTCTCTATGCCGCAGGCTGTCATGACTGTTTTCAGCTTCTTACACATTGACCAGTAGTTCATTTTGCCGAAAACCAGTTTGTCTTCCTGTAAGTGCTTGTAGCGGTCTATAATCTGCAAAGGTACGTCCATCAGCTTTACCTGGAAGGGGATGTTGGTCTTGTGTCGCTTACTGATAATCCACTTGTCACCGTTGATGTCCACGATGTTGTCCGTCGTCAGGTTTTTCACGTCGATGAACGAGAGGGCGGTGAAGCACACGAATACAAAAATGTCACGAATGAAGGCCAGATTGTCGTCCTCGAACTCATGGGTTACGACGGCCTTCAGTTCGTCCTCGGTCAGAAACTCCCTTTTCTTACAGTTGGGGCTGATGTGGAACTGCGCAAACGGGTTACGAGGAATCTTGCCGTTGTAGTGCGCCCTCAGCACGACACCTTTCAACCACATACACCTCTGCCAGATAGTGCCGTTAGCCAGCCCACGGTCTGTGCTGAGGTAGGCGGCAAAGTCCTTGATGAACTCTGGTGTCAGTTCCAGCATTGACATATCCGTGCGACGATAGTGCGACTGGATGAAGTCTGCCACATCCTTACGCGAACGCTCCATAGCCCAAAGCGTGCTTGCTGCTCTGTCCTTGCCCACGCGCTTCTTCTGGTTGGCAATATCCTTATCGAAAGCACTCAGCAAAGTTTCGTACTCGCTGCCAAAACCCTGATAGGAATTGCGCACCATCTCTGCCGTCACGAAAGCCTCCCTATCCGAAAGGTGCTGATAGTGCTTGATGATCTGCGCCTTGATGTTATCCAGTTCGCGGTTAATCTGCAATGCCTCCTTGCTACGGCCTTTGGCACAGTTGCCCTTCACATCCCACATGTCAAGCGGGATCGTCTTCTTACAACTGAACTGCGACTGAGTCCCGTTAATCGTAACCCTGCTCATCACTGGCACCACACCATTCTTCTCCTTACTCTTGTTCACATAGAACAGAATGTTAAAAGTACTTCTCATGTTTCTTACTCCTTTTTTTATTCTGGCTGCAAAACTACTATTTCTTTTGGCATCCATCGCTATGCAAAATATAGCAGTTTGCGGAATAAGAAACGGGCGGTAAAAGGTGCGCCATTTTACCCCAATTTGCTTAGTCGATAAACCAGTATTAGAACCCTGTTTTCGGGTTACGAATTAGAAACCTAACTCCTTCGCCAATCCTCCCCAATTTGCTTTCAACCCCAATTTGAACTTCCTCGTTCTTCCCCGTCTTGCCTTTATTTCAGGCCGAATTGCGTTAATCTTCCAAAATCGCTTCTTTGTTACAAGCTTTTTTCGTAACTTAGCCGCAAGTTTTACAGGCCGAAAAACTGATTGGATAAATGCGAGACTACCCCGATAGGATGACGCCCGAGCAGGCGAGGACATTTGGCGAGGATGTGCTGAACATCGTCAGTCAGATTCCTCGCGGCAAGGTAACTACCTATGGACATATCGCTACGTGGGCAGGATGGCCAAGTCATTCGAGGATGGTGGGAAGGACGTTGAGGTATTCTTGCGTCCCTTCGGTAGCAAGCGACCAGAGGTCGAGCGCGCCTGGGGCGGAGCAGTTGCCTTGTCACCGCGTGGTGAATAGTGCTGGGCGAACGGCTCCAGGCTGGTCTCGTCAACGGACATTGTTGGAAGAGGAGAACATCACTTTTAAGCCTAACGGCCATGTGGATATGAGCAAACATCTTTGGATACCGGAAATAAATGAAGTATGACAACAGCAAAGGAAATCATTGAGTATATGGAGTCGCTGCGCAATGAGGAGCAGCGGGAGAATCTGATGCGGTTTTTCAAGACGGCACCAGGGGAGTATGGTTATGGTGACGAGTTCTTGGGGCTGAAAGTGCCTGAGACACGCGAGGTAGTCAAGGTGGCCAAAGACATCCCACTCGATGAAGTGCCAGCGTTGCTGATGTCGAAATGGCACGAGGTGAGGCTCTGCGGACTGCTGATTCTCGTGAGCAAGTTCGAGAGTTTGGCGACGAAGCGACTTACCAATGACGAAAAGGCCATCCGAGGGCGCGATGAGATTGTGACGATGTATCTGAAATATGCCGAGCAGGCAAACAACTGGGATCTCGTAGATCTATCCGTCCACAAGATAATAGGCAGCTGGCTGTTGCTGCCTACTTATCTGGGAGGTCAGGATGCCGGTATCCACAAGGACTACAAATTGCATCTGCTCGACGAACTCGCTGCCAGCGACAACCTCTGGAAACAGCGCATGAGTGTCGTCTGCTCGTGGAAGACCTCGCAACAGGGCGACCCCTCTTGGTGCCTACGCTATGCCGAGATCCACCTGCACCATCCTCACGACCTGATGCATAAAGCCGTTGGCTGGATGCTACGTGAGATGGGCAAGCGTGTCTCGATGGATTTGCTCCGTGACTTTCTCCGTCAACATGCCCACGAAATGCCTCGCACCATGCTCCGCTACGCCATTGAGAAAATGAGCGAAAAGGAGCGCAAGGAGTGGATGGCAGTACCGATTAGTCACTGATCAGATTCTCACCAGTCATGTCAGATGGCTGCTCCAAGCCCATAATATGGAGGATAGAGGGAGCCACGTCAGCCAGACGACCGTCCTTCACCGTAGCCGAATTGTTGTTTGTGACATAGATGAACGGCACGGGGTTCAGTGAGTGGGCGGTATTGGGCGTGCCATCGGGGTTGATGGCATTGTCGGCATTACCGTGGTCGGCAATGATGATGGCCTCGTAGTCATTAGCCCATGCGCCTGCCCTGGCTCATGATAGGGATCCTGTCCGATAATCACCACCTTCACCTTATCAAACGGACAAAGGTTAAAGGCATTGAAAATCAATTTCCCTGGAGGATAGCAGGTTGTCTGCATATACTCCTGCCTAACAGCCGATGTAAGCTGCGCGAAATAAGGCTTCTCAAACTCGCCCTGCAAATGCTGTTTCCAGCTTTCTTCTATCTTTACACTCATACTCATCAATGCTTTTAGCTGCAAAGTAATCCTAAAATCATTTAAACTTTGCACGCAAAGATAGCAATTTTAATCTAACAATCCTAACAATTATCCAAAAAGATGATTATTTCTCCCCAGTGATACGTCTTTGCGTTTAGTCGTTCTCTTGTAGCCAACGGGTGAGTACCATGCAATATTCCTCATGAGCATCGATGAAGCAGGTGTGGCGCGCATGGCGGAACAGATGCCATCGGCTGTGAGGAATATGCTCATAGAGTGAAGCTGCCACAACGGGGGTACAGATGTCGTGCGTGCCACTACAAATCAATGTCGGCTGAGATATTCGATTCAGCTTATCGGTATACTCAAAGTCTTTCAGATTGCCGAGAGGCTGATACTCATTTGGTCCCCAACCATAGAGGTAAGCTTCGGTGCCGGAACGCTTAGGACGTCTGATACATTCGGGGGATTGTTCATCTATGCTGATTACATACTGCTCGAAGTAATGATCGTTGGCTCGCTGGTAGGCAGGATCATCCCACTTGCCGGTGGCTTCGGCTCGACAGATTGCTTCCTGATCTTCCGCCGACATGTATTTGATGAGCCGATGCTGCTCGCTTGCCCACAGACTACTGGAGGCATGACCAGAAGAAAGGATCAGCGACTTAATGCCGTGAGGCTGGTGGTCGATGACATAAGCAATGGCCTGCATAGCTCCCCATGACTGGCCAAGTATATGCACACTGCTCAAATGAAGGTATTCGCGAATGGCGATGAGCTCATCTATCCAGGTTTTCTGCGTCCACAGTTCAGGATGACCGTCGAGATAGGAATTGCCACAGCCAATCTGGTCGTAGGAAATGACCTGACGCCCGGTGTCAGCAATGCCATCGAGAACCTCAAAATAGTTGTGCGTGCTTCCTGGGCCACCATGAAGCAGCAAAAGGGGCACCTTCTCCGATGCTTCGCCCACTATCCGATAGTAGGTTTGGTGCCCCATAAAAGGCATATAACCCTCTGTAATTTTTCTCAAATCCTATTCCAATTGATACTATTCTTATTTAACTATAACCTTTTTGACGCTGCCATCGCTCATGCGGACGACGTTTATACCCTTCTTGGCTGTACGGATCTGCTGACCATCAAGGGTATAGCGACTATTTTCCGTTGCGCTCTGTGAAGCACGACTGCTAATACCTGCAGCAGGATCATACTCTTCCATCTTGGTAAACTCTTTCCAGATATCGAGAGCTTTATACTCATCAATCTTTCCTTTAGGCACAAAGAGGGTACATGTAGAGAATAAATCAAAATCGTGATCACTGCCTGAAGTACTGAAGGGAGTAACGCGAATACCGCTGCTCGAATTTTTTTCTTCGCACACAGGTTTACCTGCTACATAGATGCTCTTCAGACCAGAACGGTAGAAAGCGGCCGCTGCGATAGACTCCACGCTTGCAGGAAAGCTGATGCTCTCCAATGAACTGCAAAGATCGAATGAGTTCTTCATAATAGTCTTGACACCGTTGCCAAGGGAGATGCTATTCAGACTTTTGCAGCCGTAAAACGCATATTCATCTATCTTTTCCAAACCGTCGGGCAACTCAATACTTGTCAGGGCTGCAGCTGTATAGAAAGCAGATCTCCCCAGCGAAACAAGTCCTTTGCTCATCTTGACGCTCTGAAGGGCTTCGCATTCATCGAAAGCATTCTCGCCGATAGCTGTCGTGTTGTCGGTCATCTCAACAGTCACAAGCTGCTTGCAATTTTTGAAAGCATTGTCTGGAATCTCCTTCAGGTTGGCACCAATCTTCAGTGAAGTAATTTCGCTACTACGAAGGGCGAAATCGGCTATAGATGTCACCTTATAGGTCTTGCCGTCCTGCGTAATCTCGTCGGGAATAACGAAATCACCACCGTATTTCTTATTTCCATACTCATCGGCTTTCGCGATTCTCACCTCCGTATCAGAGGTCTTCTCATAGTTCACGCCGTCTACGGTGAAATCCACCACGTAATCGGCACCCTGTACTTGGCTCCAAGCCATCAGGCCCAAAACCGCCATTGAAATTTTTGCGTAGAATTGTTTCATAATCTGTTGCTTTTTTAAAATTATTATTGATTATTTACATTTGATATCCTTGAACTGCCAGGTGCTGGAAGGTTCGATAAGGTTGAATTCCTTGGCTTCTTCCGGTAAAGCGGGGAAAATGAGCACAAAGCGCAGTTTCATATAAGGCCAGGGAATATAGGTGGATGCTGGAGCCATCGTAATGTTCTCTACACCTTCCAGCGACAGTTTACCTCCTTTATTACCCTTAATGTAGGTGGTACCTTTGATGTAAACGCCATGATTGCGGCTTTGCGTCTCAAACTCCATCTCCACACGCGTTTCACTGGCAGAGCAAGCCACACGTACAATCTTGATATTAGTGGCATCCTTCTTATTCACATAAACTGGATTCTCACGCACATAGCGATAGCCTGAATAATCTGGCAGGATGGTCTTGGAATTGTTCAGCCAACTGGGACCGTCATCCTCACGTCCAGCTTTAACATAAAGGGCTTCAATCTTCTTCGAGATGCCGCGCTGGTCGGTATAGTCATACTTACAATTCAGCTTTGCAGCTTCTTCATACTTGTCGAGGGCCTCATCCCAATCTTCTTTAGCCTCGTAGTCTTTGGCTTCAGTCATGGCATCCTTGAAACTCTGTTCAAACTCCACTTTCTGACGGGCGATGATTTCCATCTCCTTCTTACGCTCTGCCGATTCTATCATAGCATTGGCTGTGCCGAAGACGCCACGAATGACGTTCTGGGTATCCCACCTGTCCCATTGTGCCTGGGCTGAACTCACTGCCATCAGGCCGAGCATTAATAAAAGAATCGTTTCTTTTCTCATTGTGATTTCTGTTTTGTGTCCTACTTTAGAAGTTTGGAGACAAAGTTACAATTTTCGTCGAAATAAAAGGAACAATGGAGAAAATTTGTCGAATTTATTGCGCAGAAAACAGCATTTTGCGCAAAATCTTTAATTAAATCTGTGGTAGAGTCTCTGATGATATCTCTAAAAGATGTATTGTTTGCAAAAAATGTTGTAACTTTGCAGCAGAAACAAAAATTACATTATATATGGACAACCAGGAAGAAAACAAGGCTGTTTTTGAGCCAGTTGAGAGTATTGAGAGTAAGTATTGGGTGAATCACGTTGAGAGCGGACTGCCGCGTTGGCTGATTGAAGCAGCCTTTGTATGCATACTGCTTCAGGCAGTCATCAACTGGGGGCCACTGATGGATTGGATGACACACGCTGACCTTTCTTGGTTAATCGCCATCATCCAGACATTCGGAGCCGTGGTGCTGTATGTCGGACTACTGCGAGGTATGAAACCACTCTACCGTCCGTATAAAATATGGTGGTGGCTGGTAATAGCACTCAACTTGGCAGGATTCGTCACAGAGATGATTCCGGCTATCATGTATACCATCGGGCTGCCAGTGGCCGTTTCACTGATGCTTGTCTATCTGCCTTTTGGTTGTCTGATTGCCTTCAGTTATCGTGGAAGGCTACGCCAGGTGGGCATCTGGATGGCACTATATATACTGATTTCCAGCATCATCCCTGTCGTTTCCTATTTGCTTGTTGGTCCAAAGTCTGGCTTAGCCAACTTACCGATGGAGATTCCCACCATCGCTGTTATCATTATTTATGGGTGGGTTCTGCGTCGTGTGTTAGTGTGATTTTGTTCATGCTCTGACGATACTGTAGGGGTGTTACGCCAAGTCGTCTCTTGATTTCGGTCTGGAAAGTACGTCGACCGCCGAAGCCTGCCTCTGCACTGGCTGCCTCAATGGTCCAATTGGGTTCTTCACGTAGCAGATGACAAGCAAACAGCAATCTTTTTTCATTGAGATATTCGCCTAAGCTGCTGTATTTCGGATGGTTTTTGAACAGTCCGCCAAGCCGTCGCTGAGTCAGGCCAAGGGCATTTGCCATCTTCTTCAATGTCAAGTCTGGATCTGTAAAGAGATGCATTTCATCCATTTGCTGGTCTACCCACGCCATCAACTGATCATCGCTCATATCGTTTGTCACCTCAATATGTTCGCGATGTTCTCGGGTCTGTGCCCTCAGAAGTGTAACTTCATCGATGGTGTTGTTCTTCAACTGTTCGGCCAGTTCGTTTTGCTGACGCTTGAGTATCTCAATTATCTCCTTTTGTTCTTCCAGTTCACTGATTCGCTTTTCCAGTTCATACCCCTGCTTGGAACTGTGTTCGAGTAGCATGGTTTGTTTCTCCACCAGTTTGGTATTGGTGGCGATAATCTTCTTGGCATTGGCATTAAGAATGATTATCGTGATAACAAATGCTATCACAAATACTACGATTACACATAATATAAGTAGATTTGGTCCTGTCATCGACATTTTGTCTTTTGATGTGCAAAATTACAGTTATTCCACCGAAACCCCAAGTTTTTACCATTAAAAATCCAAAAAATTGCGCATAAATCCTACTTTTGCACAGATAAGACGCCGCAGAGGACGCACAAAAAAAGCCGAAAGCACAAAACTTTCGGCATAAATATTAAAAGGTGGAATCGTCCTTATTTATTACTTGTTGTCACTAATCAGGTTCTCACCAGTCATGTCTGAAGGCTGCTCCAGACCCATGATGTGGAGGATGGAGGGAGCAACATCAGCCAGACGACCGTCCTTCACCGTAGCCGAATTGTTGTTTGTGACATAGATGAACGGCACGGGGTTCAGTGAGTGGGCGGTATTGGGCGTGCCATCGGGGTTGATGGCATTGTCGGCATTACCGTGGTCGGCAATGATGATGGCCTCGTAGTCATTAGCCTTTGCAGCCTCGATGACCTCACGAACGCAGTTGTCGACGGCCCAGACAGCCTTGGCAATAGCATTGTAAACTCCAGTGTGACCCACCATATCACCATTGGCGAAGTTCACTACGATGAAATCGTACTCCTGCGTATTGATGGCTCCGACAAGCTTGTCCTTCACCTCATAGGCACTCATCTCAGGCTTCAGATCGTAGGTAGCTACCTTCGGGGAGGGCACCAGGATACGATCCTCGTTCTCGTATGGAGCCTCACGACCACCATTGAAGAAGAAGGTGACGTGCGCATACTTCTCAGTCTCAGCGGTATGGAGCTGCTTCTTGCCCTGCTTGGAGAGATACTCACCGAGCGTATCCTCTACGTTCTCCTTGGGGAAGAGGATATGGACGCCTTTGAAGTTGGCATCGTATGGAGTCATGCAGTAATACTGCAGGCCAGGAATGGTCTTCATACCCTGCTCAGGCATATCCTGCTGGGTCAGTGCGATAGTCATCTCCTTGGCACGGTCGTTACGGAAGTTGATGAAGATGACGACATCGCCCTCTTCAATGCAACCGTTCACGCCGGCGTTGTGGATAGGCTTGATAAACTCATCCGTCACACCCTCATCGTAACTCTCCTGCATAGCCTGAATCATATCCGTAGCCTGCTTACCAACACCGTTCACGATCAGGTCGTAACCCTCTTTCACACGCTCCCAGCGCTTATCACGATCCATAGCGTAGAAACGACCTACGATACTTGCGATAGCTGCATCGTTATCAGCACAAACCTTAGAAACCTGCTCGATGAAGCCCTTACCACTCTTCGGGTCGGTATCACGACCGTCCATATAGCAGTGAACAAACACCTGATTCTTCAGTCCGTAAGCCTTACCAATCTCGATGAGTTTGAAAAGATGGTCGAGAGAAGAGTGTACACCACCGTCAGAGGTCAGGCCCATCAGGTGAAGCTTCTTATTGTTCTCTTTAGCGTAACTATAGGCTGCTTTCACTTGCGGATTCTCCATGATGGAGCCGTCCTTGCAGGCACGATTGATCTTCACAAGATCCTGATACACGATGCGTCCGGCACCGATATTGAGGTGACCCACCTCAGAATTACCCATCTGACCATCGGGCAATCCTACGTCCTCACCAGAGGCCTGCAGCTGAGAATGAGCTGAAGTTGCTGTTAACAGATCGAGATAAGGCGTCGGTGTATTGAAAATCACATCACCCTTACCATGCTTACCGATTCCCCACCCGTCGAGAATCATCAAAAGTGCTTTCTTTGCCATAATCTTAATTACTTTATTAATCGAACGTTCTAAATTGCGTGCAAAGGTACAAAAAAAATCAATTGTCCGTCTATTTTTCTCAATTATTTTATATCTTTGCACCAATAAAACATTAAAAATGAAGTCACTTAGAGAATTATTCCGCATCGGAAAAGGCCCGTCGAGTAGTCACACGATGGGTCCAGACAGGGCAGCACATATCTATGCCGAGCGCCACACCGACGCCAAGAGCTTCGAAGTCACCCTCTACGGCAGCCTTGCTGCTACAGGCAAGGGGCACATGACCGACGTGGCCATCATCGATGTGCTGAGCAAGATTGCCCCAGTCAACATCATCTGGCAGCCTAAGGAATTCCTGCCCTTCCATCCCAACGGTATGAAATTCACGGCTGACGGCGGCGATGCCTGGACAGTCTACAGCGTCGGCGGAGGTGCCCTTTCGGAGGGCAAGGCCGAGGGAGATATGTTCGAGGCCGGCGGCGATGTCTACGAGATGAATAAGATCAAGGATATTCTCGACTGGTGCAAAAACACGGGGCATGGTTACTGGGAATATGTGGAGCAATGTGAAGGGCCGGAGATTTGGGACTACCTCCTCGAGGTATTCAAGACGATGGAAGACGCTGTAAAACGCGGTATCGATGCAGAGGGTGCCCTGCCCGGGCCGTTAGGCCTACCGCGCAAAGCCGCTTCCTGCTACGTGAAGGCGCAGGGCTATCGCGATGCCCTTCGGTTCCGAGGCATGCTCTATGCCTATGCGCTGGCCGTCATAGAAGAGAATGCCTCAGGCGGAACCATCGTCACGGCTCCCACCTGTGGTTCTTGCGGCGTACTCGCAGCCACGCTCTATCATCAGCATCACAATTTCGGATTCTCCGAACAGCGCATCCTGCGTGCCCTCGCTACGGCGGGACTGTTTGGCAACGTCGTGAAACATAATGCCAGCATCAGTGGAGCCGACGTGGGATGTCAGGGCGAAGTAGGCGTAGCCTGCGCTATGGCTGCAGCTGCCGGCTGCCAGCTCTGGGGCGGCAGTCCCAACCAGATAGAGTATGCGGCTGAGATGGGGCTGGAACACCACCTCGGCATGACATGCGACCCCATCTGCGGACTGGTCCAGATTCCTTGCATCGAGCGCAACGCGTTCGCTGCAGCCCGAGCTGCCGATGCGAACCTCTACGCCATCACTTCCGACGGCCGCCACCGCATTTCGTTCGACCATGTGGTGAACGTCATGAAGCGCACTGGCCATGACCTGCCCTCACTCTACAAGGAGACCAGCACTGGTGGCCTTGCACTGGAGTATCAGGATCAGTAGCGGACGGTCATTCGCCGAAATCAAGAGTCAGTTGTCCATCACCCAACAGATTGTAGCTTTTGCGGTGATAGGGAGTGATGCCATATTGCCGGATAGCCTCGCGGTGTTTTCTGGTGGGATAGCCTTTGTTTGAGAGCCAATCGTATTGGGGGTATTCCTCGGCAAGACGGTTCATATAATCATCACGGTAGGTTTTGGCCAATATGCTTGCTGCTGCTATCGAGAGATACTTCCCGTCACCTTTGACAATAGTGGTATGAGGGAGTTTCTGATATGGCTTAAACTTGTTACCATCGACAATGATAGCCTCTGGGCTAACCTTTAATTGGTCGAGGGCACGATGCATAGCAAGGATGGAAGCGTTGAGGATATTGATTTTATCAATCTCCTCAGGCGTGACGATACCTACAGCCCAGGCAATGGCATCGCGCTGGATAATTTCACGAAGCTCGTATCGACGCTTCTCCGTGAGCTGTTTTGAGTCGTTTAGCAACTCATTCTGATAATTCTCTGGCAGAATCACAGCAGCAGCATATACACTTCCTGCCAGGCAACCTCGCCCAGCCTCATCGCAGCCTGCCTCGATCTTCCCTTCGTAAAAATGACTCGCCAGCATAATTAAAACATTTGAGCGACACGGCGAATGCCAGCAACGAGGACATCTATCTCTTCTTTAGTGTTATAGAGTGCAAACGAAGCACGAACAGTGCCACTGATACCAAGACGATCCATGAGCGGCTGGGCGCAGTGATGACCTGTGCGAACAGCAATGCCCAAACGATCCAGGAGTGTGCCCATATCCAGATGGTGGATGTTGCCAACGTTGAAACTGACGACGGCGTCCTTTATTATTGACCATTGGGGGCCATAGATGTGCATATCGGGAATTGTCATCAGCTGCTCCATGCAGTAACGGGTGAGTTCCTGCTCATGCTGTTGGATAGCCTCGAAGCCGAGAGATTCGATATATTCAATGGCTTTGGCAAGTCCGTGAGTAGCTACATAATCGGGTGTGCCGGCCTCGAACTTAAACGGCAGGCGCTCAAAGGTTGTCTTCTCCCACGTCACCTTGTCGATCATCTCACCCCCACCCTGATACGGCGGCAACTTCTCCAACCATTCCTCCTTGCCATAGAGTACGCCGATGCCCGTAGGACCGTACATCTTATGTCCGCTGAAGGCAAAGAAGTCACAATCCATCGTCTGTACATCGACCTTGAAGTGAGGCGCACTTTGGGCACCATCCACCAAGACGGGGATGCCATGCTGATGGGCGATTTTCACGATTTCATCGACAGGATTGATAGTTCCCAGCACATTGCTCACATGCGCCACGCTGATCAGCTTTGTCCGCTCAGAAATAAGTGGCTCCAGCTGGTCAATAAGCAGCTCTCCTTCGTCATTAAGTGCCAAGTGTTTCACCACAATTCCCCGTTTCATCGCCTGAAGCTGCCACGAAACGATGTTAGAGTGGTGTTCCATCTCCGTCACGATCACCTCGTCGCCTTCTTTCATCTGCGACTCACAGAACGAACTGGCTACGAGATTGATGGCTTCGGTCGTTCCTCGTGTGAAGACAATCTCCTCAATCTTCGAGGCATTGATAAACTGGCGCACTTTCTCTCGAGCCGCCTCATGCAGGTCTGTTGCCTGCTGAGAGAGATAATGCACTCCACGATGCACATTGGCATTCACATTGAGATACTCGTCGCGCATGGCATCAAGCACCATCAGCGGCTTCTGTGTCGTTGCCGCATTGTCCAGATACACCAGTGGCTTGCCATATACCTCTCGTGATAAGATCGGGAAGTCTGCCCTTACCTTATTGATATCATACATCGTCATCTGTTCCGTAAATTTTGTGCAAAGGTAGGCATTAATCCCGAAACAGCCAAATCTTAGCAGGAAAAACTGCGGAAACAGAAAGGGGGAGCGGCCAAGAATGATTACTTGACAAGAACCTTCTTGCCGCCCACGATATTGACACCCTTGCGGGGTTTGTCAAGCCGTCGGCCATTGAGGTCAAAGACTGGCGCATTCTTATCCTCATCATTCTCAACGCCTATGATAGCTGTACCGCGCGCTACCTTGATGTCAATGAGACAGTCGGGATTATAGATCCATGCGTTCTGACTCCACGAATCCAAATATTGTATGGTGGCTTTGTACGTTCCCTCAGGGATGTTCTTCAGTGAAAACTCCATCCTAAACGATGTTTCCGTTCCACTTTGGAATTTCCTGGTCACTGACTCACTATAGGCTACACCTTCCATCTTCTCATTAAACAGCCTTACACGTGTCCCCGTGCTTTGAGTCAAACCGTTGTTGGTGAATTCTGCACTCAATACCAACTTGTCATCCTGCGTCAGGCTATTGGGCTTTGAATTCTCGCAACTGACGGAGACAAAATGTATATCCGGCTTAGTAGCTTTCACAGAGAACGAGATCAGCATATCCTTATTGTAATACCACTTATTGTCATCCCACGACTTCTGATACTGGATAAGGGCAAAGTATTTCCCTGGGGGAATGTCCGTCAGCGCATGCTCCGTTCTGATCGTCGTCTCTTTGTCTTTCACGAATTGGAATGTGTAAGTCTTACTGACAAATACTTCTCCCATATTATCGTCCCAGATCTTGAACCTTGTGTTGACGTCGCCCGTCTTGCCCGTATTCAAGAAGGTGGTTCTCACTATTATTTTGTCGCTCGACGTCAAGTTTTCCAAGTTCTCATTTTCTGCACTGGAAGAGACAAACCGCATTTTAGGAGTAGTTGCCGCCTCCTGCTTCACCGTGAGGTCTATCACCATGCTCGACACGTATTTCCAGTTGTTGTCGCCCCATGTTTCCTGATACTGGATAGTGGCTTTGTATTTCCCTAATGCAAGGTCTTTAAGGGAATACTCGATAACGACCGTCGTCTCAGAATTCTTGGAGAAGGTCTTGACGACAGTGGCGCTGGCAGCCTTGCCGTTCATATTCTGGTCCCAGATTCTCAGACGGGTGTTGACGCTGGCCGTCTTGCCCGTATTTTTCAACTTGGCACGAAGCACGAGTACATCATTCTTCGTCAGATTAGTCAGGTTCTGGTTGTCGCTGCTCACGGATACGAAGCTCATCTTCGGCTTCGTATCGTTAGGATCGCCCTTACAGGTCACTTCGAGCTTGCCGTTCTTGACCTTCACGAGGTAATAGTCGGTCTTACTTCCTGCCGTACGTATACGAGTATACAATGACTTGGCCTTATTCAAGACGACCGGATACAGATAATACGAGGCACCTTCCGCAAACGCGTTTGCGGGAATGGTCTTGGTCAGTTTTGTATATCCATAGCGTGCCTTCAAATCCGAAACTTCATACGTATCATAATTTACCTTGCCCGTACTGATATTTTTCAGCAGCCACCCGATATGGCCGTTAAAGCCGGCAGAATAGATATTGGCATCCGAGCAGTAATTATAAACATCCTTGATAGTGATTTCGCGTGTACTGCTATTGAACTCAAACTTTGCGGCATACCAGGGATCTGCATGTGATCCGACCTCCTTGGAAGTAATCTGGGCTATCATCTCCTGATAATAAGTATAATTAGCGCTACCTGGCTTGAGAGAGGTGAGTTTGAAGTAGCCGTCATAACTTCCGTTCCATCCCCAGTTGAAGTGATAGCGCCCCGAACTGTCAATGCCATCGAGCACAAAGGCATGACCGCCACCGCCACTTTCAGGGTCATCGAATCCACAATAGAGAATCGGCCTTCCTGCGTCCAGCTCTGTCTGAATAATCTGCTCCCAGTCCTCGCTGGTATAGTAATTCCTCATATACATCCTGGTATTGGGATTATACTTAAAGTTGTGAATCAGGGCGTAGGTGGCATTGCTGTAGCTTGCGCCCGACCCCGTACTCGTATATTCCATAAAGGCTGAGACGCCGCAGGCATGCATCAGAGTGGACACGGCCTTGACAGAGGCACTCGAGGATGATGAGCTATAGCTGTTCTTCATATTCGACCAGTCAAACGACACCTTCGAGAAGTTCATGCTCTGGTCAATCTTCCTGTTTTTGGTAGTGTACGCATTAGAGCCTTTTCCCGTCGACGGATGTTTGTGATAATTCATGACCTGCGACATCGCCGTGGCCACACAGCCCGTAAGACACCTGTCCTTGGTCTTGGGATCTATCGGACAATAGTTATAATAGCAATCACGCTGTCCCCAGCTTGTCTTGATCAGCGGACTGACAGCCCGCGTGGAGCCTCTGGTTGAAGCCGTCATGTCGCTGCCCTCAGTCATGAGTTCGCCGTCCTCAGCCAATGTATCGCTGCTGTCCTGCGATTGCAAATGCTCAAACTCCCGATTGTACTGCGTTAGGAACGTCCGCAATCCGCAGGGAATCTCCTCCGATTGGAACAAACCTTCGACTGAATAGCCTAAGACTTCCTCCTGACGCTCATCGCCCGAGACGATGACAAAGCTGCCGTTAGCCTCGTCGTTGAATACAAAGAAACTGGCTTCATCCACCGTCTCGCCTCTCGTTGCAGACCTTGACAACTGATTCACCTGCTCCTCCTTCACCATCACCATACGAGGCGTCTTACCCGCAATGGCTTTCTCACTGGCAAACTGGCGGGCGATAGCCTCAGCGGAGGCCGCACTCCTTGGCTGTGCGCCTGCCAAGACGCTCATGGCTGACATCACCATCGTCAGCACCAGCCTTGATATGTTCATCCTTCTCATCATTCTGTTTTTTAATAATGTCATCAACAGTAAGCCTAATTTTGGTACAAAGATACAAAAAAAGAATCAATGTTACAAATAATTAGATGAAAAACTTATGGTTTCAGATAAAAGAAGTAACTTTGCAGCCAAAATGGAAAAAATGAGTTCAAAGAGAAGACTAATGACGATACTGATGATGACGCTGTTGCTGCCAATGGCTGGCGCAGCGCAATCAGACTTGGACGTTGTGATTCTCGGCGACTCAAACACCTGGATCGGCGGCGACGACTGCGACAAGCCACAGGGGTGGAACAAATGGTTCAAGGATGCCCTGAAGCCTGCAAGCTGCAAGAGTTATGCCCGTAGCGGAGCAACATGGACACATACACCGCTGACGAAACGAAACACGCAGGAGAACACAGACGTACTGAGCGACGACAACGTGATCTTCAACCAGATTTGCCGGCTGGAGGAGGCTGTGGACAGTGGCATCCAGCCGCTGCCTACGCTCATCATCATTATGGCGGGCACCAACGATGCGTGGTTCAGACCGCAATCTCTTAATACCGCCCTCGATTCAATCGTAACGGCAGACTGCGGTCTGTTGAAGGAGGCATTTCCCCAAACCCGGATTGTTTTGCTGACACCACTGCAGTCGGTACATGCAGGCGACCATATCTTCAGGGCAGGTGACATCATCGAGGCTTGTGGCCAGCGCTTAGGACTGACGGTCATCCGCATGGACCGTCTCGGCGGTATCGATGCCAAAAAGGAAAAGATCCACCGCCATTACACAACCGACGGCACCCACACATCAGTACTCGGTGCCCAGAGACTTGGCACCTTTATCGCAGAAACAATCGTCAAATAATCTCCACATGGTATTCTCCGACTTGTTTTTCCTGTTTGTTTTCCTGCCGGCATTTGCACTATGCTACCTGATAGCACAGTGGTGCGATCACATGGCGACATGGGGACATACCATGCAGAATGCCGTCCTGGTGCTTTTCTCCCTCATATTCTATGCCTGGGGCGAACCCGTCTACGTGTTCCTCATGCTCTTCTGCGTCGTGATAAACTACGTAGCAGGACTGGGCATTGACCATCAGACAGGAAGAGCCAGGCAGTGGGCATTAGCGGCTGGCCTGACAGGCAACATCTTGATTCTGGGCATCTTCAAATATGCAGGTTTCCTGGCTCAGCAGCTGACAGCGATGGGACTGCCCGTGGCAGATCCCAAGATCTCGCTGCCAATCGGAATCAGCTTCTATACGTTCCAATCGATCTCGTACCTGATAGATGTCTATCGTCGTGAAGCACCAGTACAGCGACGTTTCGGTAATCTGCTGCTCTACATCTCCATGTTCCCGCAGTTGATAGCGGGACCTATCGTGCGATACAACACGGTAGCCAAGGAAATCAGCAACCGAAGTGTGAATGCCAGTGACGTTGCCGACGGCATCTATCGTTTCATCATCGGACTAGGCAAGAAGGTGATCCTGGCAAACCAATTGTCGGAAATATCCGATCAGTTCCTGGCCAACGGTCTGCAGGAGTTGACCACGACTGGTGCCTGGGTGGGCATCGCAGCCTTCACCCTGCAAATCTATTTTGACTTCTCGGGCTATAGCGATATGGCCATCGGACTGGGACGCTGCCTGGGATTCCATTTCAACGAGAACTTCCGCCATCCCTACTGCTGCAACTCCATCACCGATTTCTGGCGGCGTTGGCACATCTCACTCGGCAGCTTCTTTCGCGATTACGTCTATATCCCCATGGGCGGCAACCGGAGCCATCAGGCGCTGAATATTCTCGTGGTATGGTTCCTCACGGGTATGTGGCACGGTGCCAGCTGGAACTTCATTATCTGGGGTGTCTACTTCGGACTGATTGTCTCTATCGAGAAGTACACGGTGCTACGCATACAACGATTCATTCCCTCACCCCTGCTCCACCTCTACAGTCTGCTGTTGGTGGTCATCGGCTGGGGAATCTTCTATTTCGACGATAGCACGAGGATGGTGCAGTTCTTCAAGATTGCCTTCGCCCAGACGGGCAACCTGCACGACTACGTGACCATCAGTGCTCTGGCTGACAACGGCTGGCTGTGGATTGTCTGTCTGCTGTTCTGCATGCCCCTGCGTCAGAGAGCCGAGGCTCTGCTGGAGCACTGCACCCGCGAGGGAGGTCTGGTTCGTGGGTCGATAGAGCTGGTCACCCGTCTGACACTGTCTGCCGTATTGCTGATACTCAGCGTGGCCCTGCTGGTGGGTGCCACAAATAACGCATTTATTTATACAAGGTTTTAGCGAAGCATGAAGATTGACAAGTTAATCATATTGATTGGGATGATGTTAGGTTTGGCGACAAGCCATCTGTTTGGACAGCAGGCCAGACAAGTGCGCCGAGGCATTATCATTGTGGACACAGGGGCCGTGGTGAGAGCCTTCGAGCCCTATAAAGGCAACCCGGAGATACTGAAAGGCTATGCAGAAATAGTGAATAAGTATAAGCAGACCTTCCCGCAGACGAACGTCTATTGCATGGTCATCCCCAATGCCGTGGCCTTCTACTGTCCAGATACCGCCTGCACTTGGACACAGGATGAGCGTCCCTTCATCAGAGAACTGCATGCCCAGCTCGCTGATGACGTGAAGATCGTTGACATCTACGATACACTATCGGCGCATGCCCCAGAGCCCATCTACTCGCGGACCGATCATCACTGGGCACCCTTGGGCGCCTATTATGCCGCGCGCTGCTTTGCAGAGGTTGCACAAGCGGATTTCAAGGATCTGTCTGCCTACGAGCCGCGCACCGTCCATCAGTATGTCGGCAGTATGTACACCTTCACCCGTGATGCCGCCGTGAAGAATGCGCCAGAGGACTTTGTCTATTATGTGCCTCGGAATTCAAACTATACTGCCACGCGCATCACCTATAGGAGACAGTCGAGGAAAACAGGACGCAGGAGATATAAAAGTGTCCTGACGGCCAGCGCGCTTGAGACATTCAGCTTTTTCCGTGACTACGAAGACGGGAACAGCAGCGCCTACTGCACATTCATGGGCGGCGACACCAATACGACCAGTGTGACTACTGCCACACGGAACGGCCGTCGGCTGTTAATTCTGAAGGACAGCTACGGCAACGCCCTGCCCGGCTACCTCTTCTCGTCATTTGAGGAGATCCACGTCGTAGACTGTCGTTATTTCCTGCAGAACATCAAGGCATTTGTCAACAGCCACGGTATCACGGACATTCTGTTTGCCAACAACCTGATCCATGCCAGCATGGCCAAGACCAGAGAGGCCTACGAACGGTACCTCATACAATAATAAAAAGGAATAGTCATGAGGTTCAGTAAAGTATATATCAGTGTGTTTGGAGTGCTGGCAGTGGCTATCGCTGTAGTATTCAACACCTTCCCACGCAGCACCTTCTCTGAATTGGAGAAACGTGAACTGACTGCTTTCCCTGCATTTTCTTATGAGAAGCTGCTGAGCGGTGGATTCACCAACGAGGTGTCGACATGGTTCAGCGACAGTGAGCCGTTCCGCGACCAGCTAATGGCACTCAGCATGCACATCAAGGACCTTATCCGCATAGAGACGGGTGAGAATCACGTGACCTTCCATGCCAGCACACCTGTAGCCCAGGATCCGGAGGAGCCAGAGACACCAGAGGCTGATCCTGCCGACAGTACCAGCATCGAAAACAGCGACTATAACTACGAGAACCACATAACGGCTGACGAGAATGCCAAGATAGCAAATGCCGGCATCATCATCGTAGGCACAGGAGAGAAGGTGAGGGCCCTGATGGCCTATGGCGGCTCCGCCAAAGGCGGCACGGGCTATGCAAGGGCAGCAAACCAATATAAGGACACCTTCCCCTCGGTGAATGTCTATTGCATGGTGATTCCCACAGCCGTGGAATATTACTGTCCGGACATGGTGCGTAACCGTACACGACCCCAAAAGCCAACCATCGACAACATCTTCAGCCATCTGGCACCAGGCGTGAAGCCTGTGGACATCTATGCCACACTCGGTGAGCATGCCGACGAGGATATCTTCCTGCGTACTGACCACCATTGGGCACCTCTCGGCGCCTTCTACGCTGCCCAGAAGTTCGCAGAAGTGGCCGATGTCCCCTTCCAGCCCTTGTCGGGTTATAGCCAGAAGGTGGTACACGGCTACGTAGGCAGCATGTACGGCTATTCTCAGGATATTGCCATTAAGAAAGCACCTGAGGACTTCGTCTATTACGTGCCCAGAGACGTGACCTACACCACGACCTATACTGACTACACCATCGACGAGAACTACCGTGTCATCGGTATGGGACATCCGCATAAAGGTATCTTCTTCTATCGTTTCAAGGATGGCAGCGGTGGTGCCTACTGCACCTTCATGGGTAGCGACACCAGAATTACCTGCGTAAGAACCTCCACACAGAACGGGCGTCGCCTGCTGATTCTGAAGGACAGCTTTGGCAATGCCCTACCCGGCTATCTGTTCTATTCTTTTGAAGAAATCCACGTAGTCGACTCCCGTTATTTCACAAAGAACATGGTGGAATACGTGAACGGGAACCAGATTACGGACATTCTGTTTGCGAATAATATCTTCAAGGCTTATTCCAGCCACACCTATTCAAAATATATCAAGTACCTGACCCAGACCAACGGCATCTACAGACCAGTGGTACATAGGACTGACAGCTTGACCGCCGAACCAGCTGCACCTGTCACTCCTTCGACTTCTTCCGGAAGGGATTCCACTTCTTCTTTTTATTAGAATCGTCAGACTTCTTATCCGACTTTTGGTCATCGGTCTTCTTATCTGACTTCTTATCGTCAGTCTTTTTGTCTTTCTTGGTGAAGAAATCATTCCACTTCACCTTAACCTTAGGCTTCACTTTGAGAGTGCTGACTTTGTCGATATCGGCAATGGAGAAGTCGCAGGCCCAATCCAGGCCCTTGTTCTTCTGTTGGATTTCACCCTCTATCTGTCCGCCGTTACTCTTAATACTCACCATCAGGTCTTTCACCTTGACACCCTTGTAGCTTGCTTCATGAACAACGGCATTGACATTGCCAATAGGCAGTTTGCCACCGTACTTCCTGCGCATCTGGAGTGTGCGCTTCTTATCGATGTCTATCTTGTAGTCGCCCTTCAATGCCACACTGCCCAAATCTTTCATTTCAAGCACCTTCCCCAACTGGATACCTGCCGTATTAGCCGTTCCCGCAAGATACTTGTTGTTCTCGTCGAGGGAGAAGGCGAAGTTCAAGTTACCCGCAGCCGTGCGCAGCAGTCCGCTAAAAGATTCTTTTTTGTAGATGATCAAGATATCACCTGTATAGCCAATAGTCCCTAAGTTCTTCAGTTGTTTCATCATCAGCTTCTTTCCGGCAAACATACTGATAATCTCTTCCTTGACGGTACCCTTGGCTTGCATCTGATTGACGTGGAAATGAATGTTGAGGTCCTTGCTCTTGTTCAGATGCTCGATACCTCCCACAGCATCAATCTTCAGCCGTTGGTCTGGGGTATGTACTTCAATATCCTTGAACACCAGCGTCGTGTCAGTGCCGCTGAAGAGTACACTCAGTTCCAGAGGCATGGTGAAGTTGTGCAGGACAGGTGCAAACGGACGGGCAATATCCTTCAGCAAAGTCTTGCCCTTGATGAGCGACGTCTGGAAGGCAAACTTCCGTTCTTCCTTCTTGCTGGGTAACTGTACAGTGGCACTGTCGAAGGTCAGCACGGTATTTTCCTGCTGTACGGTGACATCTTTCAGATGGGCAACCTGCTTGTTGACACCCGCACGGAATTTCAGGTTCCTGACATTGAAACCCGTTATCGTGTCTGCCGCCACAAACTTAGTAAGCGAGAAGTTGACTGTGTCCTTACCATAATGATGCACCATCAGTTCCATATTGGCAAGAATATCTAAATGACCGACATCGAAAAAGCCCCTGTGAGGTTTTCCTTCATTCTTACGGGGTTTATGATTGTCGAGCACAAAATGGAGACTGTCGATGGTGATTTGCTGTCTTTCGCCCTTGCCAAGAATGGCCAGTTCACCTACTTCCACACGGGTACCCTGATTCCCCTTCTTCGTCTTCAACTCCATCTTTCCGCGCAAATGGCGGATTTTACCCTCCTGACTGCCAGTCCAACTCTTGTTATAGTTCAGTTTTTCCAGATAGAATGTATCCTCGTTGAAAATCACGTCGATATTAGCAATATTGACATCACTCACGTCAAGTACAAGCTTGCGCTTCTTTTTCTTCACTTCTTTCTCTGCAGGCTTTTCCTTCGGTTTGTCGCTCTTGAATGCATCCAGAATGAACTGGTAGTTGGCTGGGCCGTCTTCCGGCTTATATAGACGCGCCTTGACTCCATGAATATCAGCCTGAGATATCTTAATGTGATTTCTTAACAGCCCCCAGAGGTCGAGGTTAACCGCCAGTTTCTCGGCCAAAAGCATCTTCCGGTGCTGCAAATCCTCCACCCCGATGCCCATCAGGTTCACATCAAAGGTGAAGAAGTTCACACTAACACTGTCAATCTTTACATTCGTCTGCAGTTTCTCGGCCAACAGACTGGTTGAATAGTCCAGTGCCTTCTTCTGGAAAGAACTGGAATTAACGACAAAGGCCGCCACTATCAATAGAACCACCAACAGACCGATAATGACACCAAGAATCTTCAAACAGAGCAACAAATACTTCTTCATGGGTGCAAATATACAAAATAATTCATAATGCATCATACATAATTCATATTTTTTTCGTATTTTTGCCCGCGAATATATCAATCAGACAACAAAATGGACGAAGCAAACTGCGTCAGACTTCTTGAAGAGCATGGTATCAAACCCACCGCCAACCGCATCGTCGTGGCGAAGGCACTGGCCTCCTCCATGCTGCCACAGTCATTGGCAGAGCTGGAGCGACGGATTATGACCATCGACAAGTCGAACATCTTTCGGGCACTCATTCTCTTCCGCGAGCACCACCTCGTACACGCCATCGAGGGCAGCAGCGATGGTACAAAATATGAGCTCTGCCATAGTCACAGCCACGATCATGACGATGACCAACATCCACACTTCTATTGTGAGTCATGCCAACAGACCTATTGTCTCAATGATACGGATCTGCCAGAGATTACCCTTCCACAGGGCTTTGAGATGAATACTGCTAATCTGATGATAAAAGGCACCTGTCCACATTGTAAAAAATAGAAAATGAAAGACCTGCGCGTAATAGCCTTTGATGCTGACGATACCCTATGGGACTGTCAATCCCACTTCGAAGCCGTAGAAAACCATCTATATAGCTTGATTGCTCCCTATTGCGAGAATCCCAAGCAGGAGCTTTTTCTGACGGAGTCAGGAAATATGGCCGACCTCGGCTATGGATGTAAGGCTTTTACCATCTCCATCGTCGAAACTGCTCTCCGTGTGGCCGGCAGCCATATCTCCGCCACAGAACTCGCCGATTTGCTCAATCACAGCAAGCAGTTGCTGCATCTGCCAGCAACACCCCTGCCTGAGGTGGAAGAGACATTACAACGGCTGCAGGCATACCCCTATCGTCTGGTCGTCTTCACCAAGGGAGAACTACAAGATCAGGAAAACAAACTCCATCGCAGCGGACTGGCCAGATACTTTTCGCATGTGGAGATTACCTCCGACAAGACAGAGGTGGAGTTTCAGCAGCTTTGCGAACATCTGTCCATTCTGCCTTCACAGCTCCTGATGGTGGGAAATTCCCTGAAGAGTGACATCGCCCCAGCCCTTCATATCGGGGCTTCTGCCATCCATATACCTTTCCACGTCACATGGCAGTTGGAGCATTTTGAGGATATCAAGCACGAAAGACTCTTCAAAATCACCCATTTCAACGAGATACTTCATATTCTAAACTATCAAACAGCATGAAATACGTTTTTGAAACCCGCATGGAAGTTCGCGACTACGAGTGCGATATAGAAGGCATCGTAAACAATGCCAACTACCTACATTACGCGGAACATACGCGTCATCTGTTTCTCCGCAGTCTTGGTGTCAGCTTTGCCAAACTCCATGAACAGGGCATTGATGCCGTTGTCGCCCGCATGAACCTACAATATAAGGTGCCACTCCGCTGTGACGACGAATTCATATCCCGTCTCGCCCTTACTAAGGAAGGCATCAAATACGTGTTTCATCAGGACATCTTCCGCGCCAGCGACGAACAACTCTGTTTCAGGGGCAAAATAGAACTTGTATGTCTGGTAAACGGTAGACTGGCACCCAGTCCACAATACGACGAGGCTTTCAGCCAATACTTATGAACAATCAATTTAAAAACTATCACATGAAACGAATCATTTTACCCTTAATTATACTGGCAACAGTTTCCGTCAACGCTCAGCGTACAATACAAAGTCTGAACTTTGGCTGGGACTTCCGTCTCAACAATACAGGCGAGTGGCGTAAGATAGACATACCCCATGATTTCCAGATTGAACAGCCATGGGTAGTGCCCGCTGCCGACGAGAAACCTGACAACAACGACGTGGCCGCTAACATCAAAAGCCGTCTTTCGAGCCGAGGCTTCAAGGAAATGGGGAAAGGCTACTACCGCTATAACCTGAAGCCCGACGCTTCACTCAAGGGACAGCGCATCCTACTCGACTTTGAGGGCATCATGTATACAGCTGACGTTATTCTGAACGGCAAACGTGTCGGAGGCACTGACTACGGCTATGTAGGTTTCGAAATTGATGTCAGTGACCAGTTGAAATGCAGTGAAGAGAATCTCATAGAAGTAATAGCAGACACCCACGAACCAGAAAACTCACGCTGGTACACCGGTGGCGGATTGTTCCGTAACGTCAGTATGATAGCGACACCCAAGGATCTGTTCTTTCAGCGTCATCCACTCTATATCACCACACGCGACAATAAGTATGTGAGTATCTCAGCTGAGTTCACTAACAAGACCCGTGACACGGCAACACGCATTGCCTTAAAGATACTATCGCCTGGAGGTGAGACCATCTACAATGACACAGTCAGTATCAGCCGCCATCGCATGGCCCGCACTCAGGAAGCACGTATCGCTACCGACGTGGAGATCAAGAACCCGCAACTATGGGATATCGACTCCCCTTATCTCTACCAAGTGAAAGTACGCCTGCTTCGTGAAAACGGCAGTGTGGCTGATGAAACCGATGAAACATTTGGTATCCGTACCGTTGAATTCGGCCCGGAATACGGTCTGAAGCTGAACGGCAGGAAAGTGTTGCTAAAAGGATATGCCAACCACCACACCCTGGGAGCACTCGGTGCAGCCGCCTACCCCCGCGCCATTGAGAAGCGTATCCTGATGATGAAACAATGGGGGGTGAACCATATCCGTACATCCCACAATCCTTATAGCCGCGACTTCATCCGCCTCTGCGACAAACATGGAATCCTTGTGGTAGATGAACTCTACGACAAATGGACCCGTCAACATACAGGCGGAAAGATTCCTTTCGAGAACCACTGGCAACAAGAAGTGCCAGAGTGGGTGAAACGTGACCGCAACTCGCCGTCTGTCGTATTATGGAGTCTCGGCAATGAACTACAGCAAGATCCAAACCAGCCCTTCAATGACTTTGGTGTGACAATGTACAAATTGCAGAAGACCCTACTGCAGCGCTACGATTCCACCCGTCTCGTCACAGTAGCCATGCATCCCCGTTTCCGTAACTGGGAGACCGACTCGCTGCCCTGTGACTTGGCGATGGAAACGGACATTCAGGCCTATAACTACCGGTATATGTACTTCCCAGGAGACGGTCGTCGTTTCCCATGGATGACCTTCTACCAGAGCGAAGCCAATACGTCGGGCATGGGGCCGAACTTCTTTGAAATGAACCTTGACAAAGTCGTCGGGCTGGCATACTGGGGAGCCATCGACTACCTTGGTGAGAGTCAGGGCTGGCCCACAAAGGGCTGGGCACAGGGAGTCTTCGACATCTCACTTGAGCCCAAACCGAAAGCCTGGCTCATGCGGTCATTATTCAAGCCCGAGGAGCCACTCGTCCACATCGCCGTCATCGACTCCAAAAATGAAATCATGTGGAATGGCGTGCAGACGGGCAATGATGGTATGAGCGACCACTGGAACCGTCAGCCGGGCAGTAAACTGGACATGATTACCTATACGAATGCCGACGAAGTGGAACTGATGATAAACGGTAATAGTCTTGGCAGGAAACAGAATGTCAAAAACGACCCGAAACAACGTAACCAAATCAAATGGAACGGAATAGTTTATGAGGAAGGCAAGCTTGAGGCCATTGCATATAACGACGGTAAGATCGTAGCCCGGCATCAGACAGAGACCACTAGCAAGGCCGTCAGACTTATGGCCACACCTGACAATGCGCATTGGTTGGCAGACGGCACTGACCTCCAACATATCCGGATTGAGGCTGTAGACAGCATGGGCCGACGTGTACCCATGGCTCAGGATGAACTGCGTTTCGAGGTCTCTGGCGATGCACTCATTGTGGCTGTCACCAGTGGTAATCATAACAGCGACGAACTTAATGTCAGCAATCATCGCCGTCTCTGGAACGGCTCTGCCATGGTGATTCTCCGTTCCGGAAAGACGCCCTCTTCAATAAAACTGAAGATCAACACAGATACTTACAAACCCCTTGTTTTGGAACTTGAAACAGAGGAAAACTGGCAATTGGTTTGGAGCGATGAGTTCAATGGTTCTGGGGCTCCAGACAGCACCATCTGGAATTTTGAGGAAGGATTTGTAAGAAACCATGAAGACCAGTGGTATCAGAAAGCCAATGCCTACGAGAAAGACGGACTATTGGTCATTGAAGGCAGGAAAGAGCACCATCCTAATCCCACATACGATCCCCAAAGCAGTCATTGGGGGAAAAAGCGCGAATTCATCGATTATTCATCTGCCTGCCTTAACACAAGAGGCAAACAAGAATTCTTGTTCGGGAGAATGGAAGTGAGAGCCAAGATTCCCACTGCTGGCGGAGCATGGCCTGCCATCTGGACTTTGGGCAGCAACATGGAATGGCCCTCTTGCGGAGAAATCGACATCATGGAGTATTATCGTATCAAAGGCATCCCACATATTCTGGCAAATGCCTGCTGGGGAAACGACAACAGATGGGATGCGGTCTGGAACAGTCAAAAAATACCTTTCAAACATTTCACTGACAAAGACCCGGATTGGGCAAACAAATTCCACTTATGGAGAATGGACTGGAACGAGGATCAAATACAGATACTGCTCGACGGTGAACTGCTGAATGAGATACAACTCAAGACCACAAAAAACGGCCATATCGGAAAAGGCACCAACCCGTTTCTAAGTCCTCATTACATACTTCTTAACCTTGCCCTCGGCGGTGACAACGGCGGAATCATCGATGACAAGTCCCTTCCCATTCGTTACGAAATTGACTACGTCAGAATCTACAAGAAATTATAACTCGCCATTTTCCACATACTCTCGAGGCAACATGCCAAACTCCTTCTTGAAGAGTTTTGTAAAGTACTTCGGCGTATTAAATCCAACTTCCATCGATAGCTCCATCATACTGATTTCCGGACGCAGACGGACAATACGGCAGGCTTCCTTCAGGCGGATGCTGTTGATGAAGCCTGTCACATTTTGTCCCGTCAGGGCTCGGAGCTTATTATATAAGGTGGAAGAGGAGACACACATATCAGAGGCAAACTGCTCACGGTCGTAATCGGCATCGTCGAGGTGCTGTTTCACACAGTCGATGGCTTTCTGGATAAAGAGCTCATCAGGCGAGGAGTGTTGCTGCTCCTCAGCCTCCAGAGTCTTACGGGCTCCTTCGAACTGTTTCATCACCATCATCTCACGGTAATGGAGGAGTTCGCTAACACGCTCCTGCAGTCGGGCGCGACGCTTCACACGTCCTTTATACCATTCGGTGATACCATAGACGGCGGCCACGAGGAGGAGGAGATAGATGAGGTAAGCCCACCACGAGCGGTACCAGGGCGGCAGCACGCGTATCTCGATGGTATAGGGCATCTCCACGAGCTGCCCGTAGCTGTCGACACCCCGCACCCGTAACTCATAGCTGCCTGGCGGGAGGTTCTGATAGGTGGCCCAGCGATTGTCGGCTTCGGTGTAATGCCAGTTATGGTCATAGCCATCGAGACGATAGGAGTATTTGCACTGCTGCTGGTTATGATAGGCCAAGAGAGAGAATCCCACCGAGAACTTCCTGACGTCCGATGGAATGGTGATTTTCCGGATAAAAAACGGCTGTTCTTCCGAGACCGTCATCCTGAGTATGGAGTCAAGACGGGCATAGGGTATATCATCAATCGTGAGTTCACAGACGGCCAGAGACGGTGGCACTGTCTGCTGATGCCAACTCGTGAGCTGTTCTGGACTGAAAGAGAAGAATCCGTCTGCACTACCGAAGAAGAGCTCTCCACCATAGCTGAAAGAGCCATTTACAGAGAAACGGATGTCGTCGATACCATCCTCTAATCCGTAATGGGCCGTGATGCCTTTCTGCTCGGTGGTGGCCTGCAGACGCACAAGTCCCTTGTCCGTCGTCAACCATATATGTCCGTTCGTGTCTCCCTCCATGGCATAGAGGTTACCCATACCGAGATGGAAACGATGGTTGACTGGTTCAAAAAAATCGGTTTCATCGTTATAGAGGAAGACGCCGCCACTATTGGAAATAGCCCAAAGCCGATGGTCGTCATCTTCATATACAGCTGCCGCCTCATCGATGGGATAGTTCTTGGAGATGGGGGCATACTGGTGGTAGACAAATGTTTTAGGGTCACGGAGATCGCCCGTGATACGGATAATGCCCTCGCCCTCGGTGGCAATCCAGATGCGGTGCTGATGGTCCTCTATAATCTCCCTTACGTCGCTGCTGCTGAAGTCTCGTCCGTTCTCTGTCATCGTCAGCATACGTCCTTTATTCTCGGAGTAGGCGATGCCGACACCATTGGTCTGTCCCACGAGCATCGCGCCAGACGCCAATCTGTGGAAGGCCCTGATCTCTGTATCGTTCATATAAGGTACGCTGCTCCGTGGTAACAGCCGGGCCTCAGCATGTTCCTTCCAGATGATGATTCCCAGAGATGTTGCGATCCACAGTTCACCACTGGTATGCTGACAGATATCATAGATGGTCCGCACATACAGGGCCTGGGCACCTGTCATCTGTGCCATGCCGGGAATCTGGTTGTTATAGCTGGTATAGCCTGTGGTGCGGTCGTATAGGGCGAGGCCATAGGGTTGAAGCCCTAGCCAGAAACGATTGCCATCGGTAGTAAAGACCGTCTGAATACGGTTTACTGGCAACTCCAGTCCTGCCATATCCAGATGGTAGAAGCGGAAAGGCGATGGTTTCGTGCTCAGGTGTACAATGCCGTTATTGCGGGTGAGCACCCAGAGATTACCCATTCCATCGGTAAGCATGTCATAGCAGAAAGTGAGAATCGGATAGTTCGTCACGTTCGTCACATCGTCGAAATCCACCCGCGTCAGGCCTTCAATGCAGCAGCCCCAGACGGCATGGCTTACGGGATCCTCCACCAGCTGATGGAACGTGCGGAAATCCGCCCTTCCTTCATTCATGTGATGGATGCCAGGATCCTTTTCGTTCTCAGGATGGTCCAACAGGACGATGCCATGTTCCCACGTGCCTATCCATAGACGGCCACGACTGTCCATCAAGAGTGTCTGTGCCGAGTTACGCTCACTCAGACGCGGATAATTCACCAGACGTCCGCTCTTCTTGTTAAGTCGCAGCAAACCACCTTCCCACGTACCTATATATAGATTGTCGTGACCATCCTCAGCAAAAGAGACGGCTCCTTCTGGCAGATTAATATCGATGAATTCGTCTTTTTCAGCATCGTAACGGGAGACGCCTGCGTTGGTGCCTGCCCAGACGATGCCGTCGCTGGTGGTATAGAGGGCATTGATGTACCTGGCATTCTCACCCCGCAGGTGATAGGTCTTGAAGGTGCCACAATGACGGTCGTGGCGTACCAGTCCGTCGCGGGTACCTATCCATAGTCCGTCATGTTGGTCCTCAGTCATCGAGCGCACGTAGTTATTGGGCAGGATCCCGGGGGAATAGGCATCGCTGCGATAGGTCTTGAAGTCGTAGCCATCGAAGGAACGCAGTCCCTGATCTGTGCCCACCCACATGAGTCCGTAGTGGTCGAACATCAGTGAGCGTGCCTCTTCGGCTCCGGTCACAGGTGTCTGAGACACAATTCTTATCGACACATTCTGTGCCCCAATGACCAGGCTGACGGCTAAGACTATTGTCAGTAGTACATGTCTTCTTGTCATTCGTTAGCTATTTTCTGAGCGCAAAGATAATACTTTTTTTCCTATCATGCAAAATAACATTCAAATTATTTGCATAATCAAGAAAAAATGGCTATCTTTGCAAACAGTATTTTCGAACCCTAAAACAATTCACAAGTTATGGAAACAACATTAGTATTACTCAAGCCCAGTTGCGTGCAGAGACAGTTGATCGGTGAAGTCATTAACCGTTTCGAGCGCCGTGGACTGCGCATCTCAGGTATGAAGATGATGATGCTCAGCGATGACATCCTGCGTGAGCACTATGCCCACCTTGTCGACAAGCCTTTCTTCCCCTCGCTTTGCGCCTCAATGCAGGCCTCACCCATCATTGCAATGGCAATCTCGGGCGTGGAAGCAGTTCAGGTGGTCCGTACGATGGCCGGTGTAACCAACGGGCGTCAGGCAGCCCCAGGAACCATCCGTGGCGACTATTCCGTCAGCAACCAGCAGAACATCGTTCATGCCTCCGACTCAGTAGAGAACGCTGCCATCGAGGTGGCCCGTTTCTTTAAGCCCGAGGAGATCTTCGACTACCAGAGCGGTGCCTTTTCCTATATCTACGGCGACGGCGAATGCAAGTAGGTTAAAGCCGGAAAACCGGAATAATAAAGAATTAACGATTTGTTCCCCTCAAATAACGATGAGGGGAACAATTATTGTGGAAATCATCGTATCTTTGCACCAGAATTGCCAACTTACTAACTTACATGATGAAAAAAGGACTAATATTAGCAACATTGCTTTTGGCATTAGCCACCCAGGCTGAGGCTATCTCCAAGCGCCCGCTTACAGAAAAGAACATGGGGGCTTATCTATTTACTTATTTCAACGACCCCACACACTCGTTGTTCATGGCCATCAGCTATGACGGCTATACATTTACGGCTGTAAATAACGGTGAGCCCATCATTTCGGGCGATTCCATCGCAGATCAGCATGGTATCAGAGACCCACATATCTATCGGGCACCTAACGGCAAATTCTATATTGCCATGACCGATCTTCATGTCTTCGGACGAGAGATGGGACTTCGTGAAACACGCTGGGAACGTGATGACAAATACGATTGGGGCAATAACCGTGGACTTGTGCTGATGGCTAGCGATGACCTCATCCACTGGACGCATCACGAGGCACGTATCGACCTGCTGTTCCCTGAGAAGTTCGGAGAACTGGGTTGTGCATGGGCTCCACAGACCATCTGGGACCCTGCTGTCGGCAAGCCGATGGTTTATTTCACCATCCGCCAACACGCGGGCGGGCGTACCAAATTATATTATAGCTATGCCGATGAGGCATTCACCACACTGGAGACCGAGCCGCAACTGTTGTTCGAATACCCTGATGAGAAGATACAGGTGCTCGATGCCGACATCTGTCCCATGCCCGACGGACGCTACTTCATGACTTATGTCGCACAAGAAAATCCTGGCGGCATCAAATACATGATCTCTGACAAAATCAACCATTTCAACGACTATCATGCCGAACAAATCGATACTGAGCCAAAAGGCTGCGAGGCTCCTAACGTGTGGAAGCGCATCGGTGAGAACAAATGGGTCATCATGTATGATATCTACAGCGTGAATCCCCATAACTTCGGATTTGTAGAAACTTCAGACTTCAAGACATTCAAGCCTCTGGGGCGGTTTAACGAAGGGGCTATGAAGGCAACCAACTTCTCCTCTCCGAAACATGGTTCTGTAATCCATATCACCAAAGCCGAAGCCAAACGCATAGAGAATTACTGGAACGCACGTCAACAGGAGCCGAAGAAGATTTGCTCTGGTGAGATCTGGCCTGACATCAGTGGGCGGCATATCAATGCACATGGTGGAGGCATCATGAAGTATGAAGATACCTACTACTGGTTTGGCGAGAACAAATGCGACACCACGTCTTCGGCAAGGATCGGCGTCATGTGCTATGCGTCGAAAGACCTGCTCCACTGGAGGAACTGTGGTGTTGCTCTGAAAGTCAGCGACCAGAAAGGCAGCGATATCGAACGCGGTTGTGTGCTGGAGCGTCCGAAAGTCATCTATAACAAGGTTACAGGGAAATTCTGTATGTGGTTCCATCTGGAACTGAAAGGCAAAGGCTATAGTTCGGCTCGTTATGGTGTTGCCATCAGCGAAAAACCCGAAGGACCCTATAAGTTCCTTTACTCTCAGCGTGCTAATGCAGGCACTTATCCCGTGGAGTTTGGAGAAAAGGAAATAGCCATACTCGACACTATGTGTATCGACCACTTTAAAGAATGGTGGAAACCCGATTGGCAGAAGGCTATCCAGCAAGGGCTCTTCCTGAAGCGAGACTTCGGTACAGGCCAGATGGCCCGCGACATGACCCTATACATCGATGACGATGGGAAGGCATATCATATCTTCTCCTCTGAGGATAACCTCACACTGCACATTGCCGAGCTGACGGGTGACTACCTGCACCACTCAGGTCGCTACACCCGTGTTGCTCCTGGTGGACAAAACGAAGCTCCCGCCATCTTCAAGAAAGACGGCACCTACTGGATGATTACCTCCGGATGTACAGGTTGGGCTCCCAACGAGGCCCGCATGTTCTCGGCTCCTTCAATCTGGGGACCTTGGACTCAGCATCCAAACCCGTGCGTAGGTCCGAAGGCAGAAATCACCTTCGAGGGACAGAGCACCTTTATCCTCCCTTACGGCAATGGCTTCATTTTCATGGCAGACATCTGGCGACCACGCCATCCGAGAGATGCCCGCTACATTTGGCTACCCATAGAATTTGAGAGTGGTAAGCCCATCGTCAAATGGAAAAATGCGTGGGATCTCGATCAAATGGGGCAGAAATAACGATTTGTTCCCCCAAAATCACAATGAGGAGACATTGATTTATATCAATTGTCGTACCTTTGCACCCAGAAAACGTAATCGTTTGCGGATTTTCATCATTTAACTAACAATATTAATTTAACAAAAACTGTAACAAATGAAGTATGCTAAACTAACTCTCCCGTCTCGTAAACTATGTTTCGTGATGGCGTTGGCTGCAGGAATGTTGGCATTCCCATTGTCAACTAAGGCAGAACAGGCTGTTCAGAACGTCCAGCAGGCTGGCGTCGTGAAAGGCCAGGTAACTGACAAGAACGGTGATGCCGTCATCGGTGCTACCGTGAAAGTCAAGGATGCACAGACAGGTACCGTGACCGATTTCGACGGTAATTTCTCGCTCAGTGTCCAAAAAGCAGGTACACTGGTGATTTCCTACATCGGATACCTGACAAAGGAAGTGCCCTTTACCGTAGGACAGACCCTCGACATCACCATTGAGGAAGACGCAACAGCACTTGAGGAAGTGGTGGTCGTCGGTTATGGTGTTCAGAAAAAGTCGGACGTGACTGGTTCTGTCACCTCTATTAATAAGGATCGCCTGAGTAAGCTGCCCGTCACCAACGTGCTTCAGGCCGTACAGGGTGCCGCTGCCGGTGTAACCATCACACAGGGTTCATCCATCCCTGGTGACGCTCCTTCAGCACTGGTGCGTGGACGAAACTCCATCAATGCCGGTACAGGTCCGTATATCGTTGTCGATGGTATCCCCATCTCGAAGAGTGGCGGTTCGCTCAACGATATCAACCCCAATGATATCGAGTCGATGGAAATCCTGAAGGATGCCTCTGCTACTGCCATCTATGGTACGAACGGTGCCAATGGTGTCATCTTGATCACCACCAAACATGGTAAGGACGGCAAGCCCACGGTCAGCTACAACGCCTACTTAGGCATTGAGGACTTCGCCAAGAAGCTCGATTACTGTAACGGTGCTCAGATTACCCAGCGCTATAAGGATTATGTAGCTCAGAACCCAGGTGAGACCATGTACAACGATTATGTGAAGAATGCCAATGAAGCCGAAAACCAGGCTGCAGGCATTGAGACTGATTGGCTCTACGACATGATCTCTCAGACAGGTATCATTCAGGATCATAACGTGACCGTGAACGGTGGTGCCGAGAAGATCAAGTACTTCATCTCTGGCGACTACATGAGTCAGAAGGGTGTGCTGAAGGGCTTTAACTACAAGCGATACTCTATGCGTATGAACATCGATGCCGACGTGACCGACTACCTGAAGATCGGTACGAACAGCTACATCGTCTCTCACAACCGCGATGGTGGTCGTGTGAACTTCCTAATGGCAGAGGCTATGTCGCCTTATGGAAAGGTTTACGACGAGGACGGCAGCTACTGCCAATATCCAATGTACTCCGAGACCCTGTTCTTCAACCCCATGCAGTATATCGACCAGGATCATGAGCGCCGTCAGTGGAATATCAACCTGAATGCCTATGCCGACGTGAACTTCGGTAATATCTGGAAGCCGCTCGACGGTCTGCACTTCAAGTTTAACTTCGGTTACTCGTTTGTTCCCGCCCGTGAGGCTTACTACAATGGTGAGGATCAGTTCAACAACGCTGGTGGCTACGGTTACATCTGGAATGCTGAGACCCAGAGCCGCACGGTAGAGAACATCCTGAGCTATGCCAAGGACATTCAGAAGCACCACTTCGACATCACATTGCTTTATGCTTCTTCACGTAAGAAGTACCACAGCAACAGCGCAACTGGCAGCAAGTTCATTAACGACGAGCTCCTGTGGCACAACCTTGGTGGTGGTAGCACACAGACCTCAGGTTCTTATACCGACCTCTATAAGACTGTTTCTCAGATGGGACGTCTGAACTACTCTTACGACAGCCGCTACCTCTTCACCTTCACGGTACGTCGCGACGGTTCGTCAGTGTTCGGTGATGACAATAAGTTCGGTGTATTCCCCTCAGTAGCCCTTGGTTGGAATATTGCTAACGAGAAGTTCATGGAGTCCACACAGAGTTGGTTGAACAACCTGAAGCTACGCCTCTCTTATGGTAAGGCTGGTAACGAGGCCATCGGCGTGTATGAGACACTGGCCAAGATGTCGAACTCGGCCATCACCATGGATGGCGCAACGGCTACCGCCCTCTACCCCAGCAGCCGCATGGGTAACAGCGGACTGGGATGGGAGACCACGAAGACCTTCAACATCGGTATCGACTTCGGACTCTTCAACAACCGTATCAACGGTAACATCGATTTCTACACCTCAGAAACCTCAGATCTGCTTCTGCAGCGCAACCTGCCGAAGATCTCGGGTTACTCTAACGTATATATGAACATGGGTAAGACCGCCAATAAAGGTCTTGAAATCACCATCAACTCCAAGAACATCGTGACGAAGGACTTCACCTGGGGCACCTCACTCGTATGGTCATGGAACAAGAACGAGATCAAGGATCTTTATGGAGACAAGAAAGACGACCTGGGTAACCGCTGGTTCATCGGTGAACCTATCAGCGTCATCTACGACTACGTAATGGAAGGTATCTGGCAGGAGGATGAAATTGCTGCTGGCAAGCATCTCCAGCAGGATCCGCAGGCTAAAGCTGGTGATGTAAAACTGAAGGATTTGGATGGCGACGGACAGATTACACCTGATGGTGATAAGAAGATTCAGGGCCAGACCACTCCGAAGTGGACGGCCGGTCTCACCAACACCTTCAGTTACAAGGGCCTTACACTGAGCATCTTTATCCAGACGGCTCAAGGTCACAAGCGCAATAATTCGCTGTTGGCCATGGCTGCCGACGAGCAGGGTCGCCGTAACTCTACCACCGAAGTTGGCTACTGGACACCCGAGAATAAGAGCAATGAGTATCGTTCACTCTCGAAGACTTCTAACCGCTGGGGCTATGGATTCCCATGTGATGCCGGCTACACCCGTATCAAGGACATTACTCTGAGCTACGCATTCCCGCAGCAGATACTGAACGCCATCCACCTCAATGGCCTGACCGCCTACATCAGTGGACGTAACCTATACACTTTCACCAGTTGGAAAGGTTGGGATCCCGAGGCCGATATCACCCAGCGCGGATGGGGCGGCTATGAGAACAACTACCCCATGACAAAGAGCTTGGTATTTGGTCTTAACGTGACATTCTAAAGGTAATATGGTAAAAAAGCAAAAAGTAAAGTTTTACAATTATGAAACTAAGAAACATTATATATTCAGCACTGGCTGTCAGCGCGCTGGCACTGACCTCTTGCAGCGACAGCTATTTGGATGAGAAGATGTACTCGAGCTACGGTACAGACGTAGAAGATGTCGAGGCAAAGGTAATCGGTCTGCACTATAAATATGCTGACCTTTGGGGCTGGAGCGACCAGCAGGGATTCGTAGGATGCTGGCAGGACGGTACCGACGTGGGCGCCCCTGGCGACACCCAAGGTGTTGAGGTGCCCTTCTATCAGTATGGCTCTCTGAACGCAGAAAACGGTGGCGTGAACAAACTGTGGACCTCGCTCTACAGCATCATCAACAGCGCGAACATTATTATCAATACGGAAGGCGTTGACCCCGCTGCCAAAGGTGAGGCCGAGTTCTTCCGTGCCTATGCCTACAACCTGCTCGTGACCCTTTGGGGCCCCGTACCCCTGCTCACCGAGAGCAAGGCTGAGCCGCGCACAGACTTCATTCGTAACGCTGTGACGGAGATCGATGCTGTGATTGCTGCCGATCTGAACGATGCCATGGCTAATCTGCCTGAGGTAGGCAAGACAAAGACACAGAACCGTATCAATAAGGACTGTGCCCGCATCCTGGCTGGTGAGGCATTCAACCGCATGGGCAAATATGCCGAGGCAGAGGCTGCCGTCACCGCTACCATCAACAGCGGCAACTACAAGCTCATCCAAGAGCGCTACGGCAAGTATCTGTCTGATGCCGGTGACTACTACAGCGATATGTTCCGTTGGCACAACCAGCGCCGTTCTGAGGGTAACACCGAAGGTATCTGGGTGTTCCAGATGGAGTACAGCCGCGACGTAACCGGTGGTACGATCAACGCCCCACAGCAGCGCCGTAACTGGGTGGCCGCCTTCCATAAGCTCACCGACTTTATGGTGAATGCCGACTCTATCGGTGGTCGTGGTAACGGTCGTCTGCGTCTGAGCAATTACGTGAAGTATGGTATCTGGGAGAAAGGTGATATCCGCAACTCCAACCACAATATCCGCCGCATCCTCTACGCTAACAAGTCTGGTGTAAACAAGGAGATATCCATCAAAGAGATCAATGGTTTCATGTATCGTGTCGACGACGGTACTGCCGGTGCCACCAAGGTAACCGTGAAAACCGGCGACCGTGCATACTGGACAGTTAACGACACGCTGGCTGTGATGTATCCGCACCCGACGAAGTGGGGCGGCTATGATCCTACCGACGACTTCGGATGGTCACTGGTTAAGGACTGGCCTCTGATGCGCCTTGCCGATGCCTATCTGCTCCGTGCTGAAGCACGCATCCAACAAAACAATACCGCCGGTGCCGCTGAAGACATCAACGTATTGCGCGACCGTGCCTTTAAGACCTACCGTGCCGAGAGCGGCAATGCCTCAGCAGGCAAGGTAACTGCTGCCCAGATGACAATGGACTTCCTGCTCGACGAGCGTATCCGTGAGCTGGTAGGTGAGGAGAACCGCCGCTACACGCTCTGCCGTACAGGTAAGCTGGCTGAGCGCGTGAAGATGATCATGGACAAGTGGCCCGAGGGTACCGAAAGCAAAAAAATCACTGGATTCGATGCTTCCAAGCACGTGCTGCTTCCGATACCTCTGTCAGAGATCCAACTGAACAAGGATGCTGATTTGCAGCAGAATCCTGGTTATTAAGGCAGAGACTTTTAATCATACATAAATTAAGTCATTAGTTAGTATTTCTTAGATGGAGGGGCAGTCTATGCGACGTAGGCTGTCCCTTTTTACAAAAACCAAAACTAAAATATGACGGATATGAGGAAATCATTAATTACAATAGCCCTTTTGTCGTCGATGACGCTACAAGCAAGGAAGTGGTCGCCCGACGAGGTAAAAGACGTGATCAGGAAGGTAAATACCTACTGGCAGACGAACAATCCAGCTGAAGTGCGCTCGTTCTGGGATAATGCCGCCTATCATACAGGCAACATGGAAGTTTATAAACTTCTCCAGGATCAACAGATGCTCGACTATAGCATCCGTTGGGCAGAGCACAACCAATGGAAAGGAGCTACAGAGCCCGATCCCGCCAAGTGGAAATACAAGAACTATGGCGAAGGACAGGACTATGTACTCTTCGGCGACTGGCAGATCTGCTTCCAGACATACATTGACCTGTATAACCTCTCACCTGATGAGAAAAAAGTGGCCCGTGCCAAGGAGGTGATGGGTTACGAGGCCGACTCCGAAGTACACGACTACTGGTGGTGGGCCGATGCCCTCTACATGGTAATGCCCGTGATGACGAAAATGTATAAGCTCACTGGCGACACCAAGTACCTGCGCAAGCTATATGAGAATATCTGCTACAGCGACTCCATCATGCTCGACTATGAGACGGGGCTTTATTTCCGCGATGGCAAGTACATTTATCCGAAGCATCAGACAGAGGCCGGCAAAAAAGACTTCTGGGCACGTGGCGACGGATGGGTACTGGCAGGACTGGCCAAAGTGCTGCAGGACATGCCTGAGACGTATATCCGTCAGCCGTTCTTCGTAGAGAAATTCACTCGTCTTGCGCGTGGTGTCAAGAAGATGCAGCAGCCACAAGGACACTGGACTCGTTCCATGATGGACCCGAAGCAGGCACCCGGCTATGAGACCAGCGGTACAGCTTTCTTCTGCTACGGGCTGCTATGGGGCGTGAACAAAGGCTACCTCTCAAAGAAGGAGTTTGCTCCTGCCATCGAAAAGGCCTGGAACTATCTGACCACTGTTGCCCTGCAAAAGGACGGCAAGGTGGGCTATGTTCAACCCATCGGCGAACGTGCCATTCCCGGACAGACGGTGGATGCCAACTCGCAGGCTAATTTCGGCGTCGGAGCCTTCCTCCTGGCTGCTTGTGAATACGTAAAATATATCAGTCAATGAAGTTGATAACCTACTTCAACACAGAGAAAAAGAGGTACAGAGAGCTTTTTTTCTTTATATCTCTGTGTCTCAGTGTTCAAACGATAACCGCACAACAGTTGATACCGCAGGCTGATGATGCCTTTTGGCGCGACTCCATCCCCATGGAGATACGCCAAAGCTATATCAGATATGGCGAGCAGTATCTCGGCAAGCCTTGGACAGTGCTGCCCTGGACGGTCTTCGCCGAAAACAAGCAAAATGGCAACCGCGTGAACTATGAAGCCATCTGTTTTGAGAAACGCCGCCAACTCGCAGCCCTCGTCATGGCAGAGATCATGGAGGGAGAAGGCCGCTTCATGAGTAATATCATCGATGGAATGGGCAGTTTCTGCGAAGAGACATGGTGGGGCATCCCTGCCCACTATAGCAAATACATCCCCTTGGCTGAGATACAAGAAGTAGACCTCTTCAATGCCGAGACCGCCAGCCTCATCGTATGGACGAGGTATATGCTTGAAAAACAATTCAATGCGTTCTCGCCCGATATCTGCCAACGGATTGACCGTGAGATAGAGCGTCGCATCCTGATACCTGCCCTTGAGAAAGACTATTGGTGGAAAACGGCTGGTATGAACTGGAATCCCTGGATATGCAGCAACTGGCTCACCTGTGTCCTGCTCTGCGAGAAAGACGAAGTCCGTAAGGCTGAAGCCATCGCCCAGATACGGAAAGCCACCCAGGCCTTCATCGATGCCTATCCTGAGGATGGCGGTTGCGACGAGGGTCCGGGCTATTGGGACCGTGCTGCTGCCTCGATGTTCGAGGTGCTGAAGTTGTTGCCTGATCTTATCGGAGACAGCGGAAAAATCAGGCGAATGGCCGCTTATACCTATAAAACATATATCGGCAACGACTACTGCGTCTGTTTCGCTGATGCACACGAGAACAAGGCTGTGCAGCAGGTGAATATTGTCTACCCCTTCGGTCTCTGGCTGGGCGATAAGACCATGCGCGAGTTTGGGGCCTACTTAGGCAGACAGAAAGATGTACTCACCAATCCCGCTGCCCTCTACGACAAAAGTGGTAACTTCCCCACTCTGGGGCGTGAACTCTTTTTCCTACGGCATATCTGCGAGTTCATTGCCGAAGAGCCTCGTGAACCTTTATTAAAGGACGTGTGGCTGCCTGACCTACAGATCATGACAGCCCGTAGAGGCAGCCTTTATGTTGCCATGAAAGGCGGCACTAACGGCGAGAGCCATAACCATAACGATGTGGGTTCGTTCATCGTCTATGCCAATGGCGAACCGCTGTTCATTGACCCTGCCGTAGGCGAATACACCGCCGCGACCTTCAGTAAGGACCGCTACAGCATCTGGACTATGCAGTCGCAATATCACAACCTGCCACAGATCAACAACACCGACCAAAAAGATGGTAAGCAGTTTGCAGCCAAGGTCATCAGCCACAAGAACGGACAGCTCTGCCTCGATATTGCAGGAGCCTATCCTGCCGAGGCAGCGGTGAGATCATGGAAGCGCACGGTGACAGCGATAAAATCGGGCATTTCCGTTACTGAGGAATATGAACTGGACGAATACCGCCAGCCCGCCAGACTCATGTTCATCACGCTTTGCCCCGACGCCCTGAACCGCATCCGCTATGACAAAAGCCAGATAGATGCCACCGTCGAAGACATCAGCGACAAGCTCGACCCACTGCTCCAACACATGTGGGGACCTGAGATGTATCGCATCACCCTCACGATTAAATCGACAAAGACTAAAAACACGATTAAATATACCATCCAATGAAAAAAGCCCTTTTCATCGTAACAGCCCTTGCACTGTTCCTGCCGCTCCAGGCAACAAAAAAAGCAAAACAACCGCAGCAGACTGACCGTGAGTACTGGTGTTCGCTGGCCTATAAGATGGCCCTGCCCGTACTGGAGAATATGGCCAAAGGCGAACTGCAGAAGAACATGAAGACCGAGTTCTCACCCTCGTTCGACAACCGCGACCGCTCCGTGGTCTATATGGAGACCTTCGGTCGTCTGATGGCTGGTATCGCACCATGGCTCACCCTTCCCGATGATGACACGGCTGAAGGTCTGCAGCGCCATCAGCTCCGCGAGTGGGCCCTCGCTGCCTATAAGAACTCTGTTGATCCTGACTCTCCCGATTATCTCTGTTGGGGCAAGGCCGGCCAGAATCTCGTCGATGCAGCCTACATTGCCGAGTCGTTCTTACGCGCCTGGGACACCCTATGGATGCCACTCGACGAGGTCACCAAACATCGTTATATCAAGGAGTTCCAGAGCATGCGAAAGATTGATCCCCCATACACCAACTGGTTCTTATTCTCGTCGACCATCGAGAGTCTGCTTGCGAAGGCCGGTGCCCAGTTCGACGAGTTCCGCGTGAACACCGCCTGTCGTAAGGTGGAGGAGTGGTACGTGGGTGACGGCTGGTATGCCGATGGTCCCGTCTTCGCCTTCGACTACTATTCAAGCTATGTCTTCCACGCCATGTATATAGAGACCCTCCAGGCAATGGTCGACTCGAAGCACAACTCCCGTCTCGACTATCAGAAGTATCACAACCGTGCCCTGAAGCGGGCTCAGAAGTTTGCAATTATCCTCGAACGTTTCATCTCGCCTGAAGGAACCTTCCCCGTCATCGGCCGCTCCACCCCCTACCGTATGGCCGCCATGCAGCCACTTGCACTGATGGCTTGGTACCAAACGCTGCCCGAAGAGCTAAGTAACGGACAGGTTCGCGCTGCCTTGACAAAGGTGCTCCACCGGATGTTTGACATACAGGACAATTTCAATGATGCCGGCTACCTGACCATCGGCTTCTGCGGTTCACAGCCCGAGACTGCCGACTGGTACACAAACAATGGCTCACTCTACATGACCAGTCTCGCCTTTATGCCCCTAGGCCTACCTGCCACGCATCCATTCTGGACTGACGACCCGCAGCCCTGGACCCAAGTCAAGGCCTGGGGAGGCCAGCCATTCCCCAAGGATCACCGCTGGGCCGATGACATACACACCCGCGATAAATGGTAATAATAGTTGGTCCCGTTAACTGGCGGGATTAGATGGGAATCAAGATTCTTTCGGGAATAGTCTGAAGCCTTTCGAGAAATCAATCTCCTGGTCTTCCTCAGCTTTCCGCTGCTGCTCCTCCTGGTAACGCTTGTAGGCCTGGTCGATCTCATCCTGTTTATTGATGAGCATTTGATCGGCTGATCCCATGCTGTCATTGCGAGATCCATCGAGCGCCTTAATGGCTTCGTCGGTGTCTTCCTTGGGAAGATTGGCCTTCGACAGATTTTCTGTTATACGAGCCTTGAACTCTGCATAAAGGGCTTCGATACGGGTGCAACACTCCTCATGGAGCGTCTTGATACCCTCCTCCAGTAGATCATGACGGTTCTTGTCCACCTCAGGCATGGTGTAGAGGATGAAGCGCTTGTCGGCATCCTCGCTACCGTCGGTGGTTTTGATTTCCATCTTAAACTCGGGATGGGCCTCATAGATGCCCTGGATAATACACTGGTAGTTGTTTTCATTCATCGGAAACACACCGAACTGGAATTCAGTAGGATTATTGATGTTGGCCACGTCCTCGATGTTATAGACCCCGTCGCCGATGTAGACATTCACAGGCATCAGTGCACCCAACTCGGCCTTGACGCAGAGGTTCATGTAGCGGTAATTGAGCAAGGCGATATAGGCACCCATCTTCTTCTGGGCATTATCGATTTCTGAGATGACGTAATTATTCATATCGTTGATTCCTTATTGATTGTTTGTCATTCTAATCCGAGTATTGTTCATACTGCTCTTCTTCAGTCAGACCGTCGTCATCAATCTTCAAGGTACTCTTGGGTGGCGGGCCGACGGTAATACCGTCACCGATGTTTGTCGACTTGATCTCACCATCCACCGTTAAGTCGCCGGCCTTGATCTTGGGCGCATCGAGGTCACCGACAATCTTAGTGGGTCCGTGCAGTTCGGTCTTCTTGCCCTTCAGCTGGGCGTTCTCATTCTTCAGCACCAGGCAACTCTTGTTTTCACTCCCCTTGTCGCCCTGAATGGCCTGCATCGCCTTGGTGCCCAGGAGCGTGATCTTATCAGCCCATGCCTGCACCTTGTGGCTCACCATCTTCTTATTCCTCGAAGCGCCGAGGTAAACCCTGTCTGAAATGACTGATATGACGCCGTCATCGGCCATCTTACCATCATCATTCTGGTCGTAGTCAACCGACTGTATCTCCATATTTTTGGAATTGAGGCGGATACTGCCCGTCGCCTTACCTTCGGTGGCCAGTGTCGAGATGCCTACTCGCTCCGACCTGATCTTGATGGAACTCTCTGGAGCCAGAGCGGTCTCTGCCCGACCGTCCTCCTCTTGCGAGTTGTATTCCGAGTCGACGGATTGAAGCGTGATGCTCTTCGAATTGATGACCACCTTGCCGTCAGCAGGATACTCAGCACTGGTGATTTCTCCATAGTCATTGACATCTTCGTTCTGCACTTGGGCTGTATTAATATCCACATTCTGTGCCTGAAGGGAGATGGAACTGTTTGGAGTCAACTGTGTTTGCTTGAAGACGCCATCTTTGTACTCTTTGTCGACGGCAGTGATTTTGACGTTTTGAGAGGAAACGGTGAACGAGCCCTCGGTGGAGACCTTAGCTGAAGTAACATTGCCTTCGTCATTGCGTTCCTTGACAAAGGTATTCGTCGTGTCGACTTCTACGTTTTGGGCACTAAGACTGATGGTGCCTCCATCCATTGATGACAAATCATCGTTCCAGGACTTCATGCTAATAGTACGGCCTAAGACCTCAATGCCGGCTCCGGGGTTCACATGCATCTTATCTTCATCATCTTTCGACACCAACCTGATGTTCTCTCCTTTGACCGAAACGGAGGCACCCGTCGTTTCATTTGCGATTGCATCGCCTTCCTTGATCTTGTCTTTCTGTGTCTTCAGGCACTTCAGCTGACGACTGGTCTCTGCCAACTGCGACAGGATCTGGGCATATTGACATACTTCCTGAGAGAGTGAGAGTGAGAGTTGCTCGATAAAATCATTCACTTTCTCGATGTCGCCGTAGGCCGCTCGCAAGATGGCTGGTTTGCTGAGGATATATTCTTTCTTCTTCAGCAGCTCTTCCATGGATGATGTCATCTGGTCGAAGGTGCTTTTGTGACTGGTACTCTGCGCCCTCAAATTCTGTTGAGTTTCCTCCAGTTTGCCGATGACATCCTGAATAGCCTTCTTGAATGTCGGACCAGGAACGGAGGCATCAATCTCAATCGCCTTATCGGCATGAATACGCACACCCGATCCCGACGGTACTGTCGGTTCCATGGGGAACATATCCTCGGCATCCTGACTATGGATGACTATATGGCGCGCCTGACTCACCACCTCAGAACGGCTGCCGACGACATGCTCCTCGCCGTCGATACCGGGATCCTCGGCTATCTGTCTGATACCTCGGGCACGCATCTCTACCTGGCCGCCCTCCCCTACACCCTGAAGACCTATTTGGGAGCCGCGCACGATAACCGTCGAACCGGCATGGTCGATAAGCGAGCCGTTACGGTCCACATGACCGATGATAATCTCCGGCGCCGAGAGGATAATCCGCTCGTCATCGTGGATATAGCGGCCCTTGTGCAACTCAAAATCCGCCTCCTGTCGCATCTTCTGAATGTCAGCCTTGCACTTCCTAATCTCTTTAATCTCTTGATCGACGCTACTCTCAAACTGCGACAGTTTCTCCTGCCATTTCTTGAATATAAACTGCATCATAATCTATGCCTCCTTCTTGTTAGTCCAATCCAGCCAACAGCTGCTTCAACTTATCCAAATTATAACTCTGCGACTGCTGCTCCAAACTCATGGCACCGCCGTCGAGGTTCACCGTGGAGTTCTCGTCATCAGAGAAGAGAATCTGTCCGCCCTTGCGGTCGTTCCATACCTCCTTCTCACCGAAGAGTTTCTTCCAGCCGTCGGCATCAACGGCCTCACTGAGACTGTCCTTCAAACTGTCCACCACCGTCTGCAGAAGGGGGTGCTTGGCCTTTTCTTCCATCTCGCCCAGGAACTTGTTCCATAAGTAGGAGTCCTTAACCTTCTTGACTGTCATCTCGTCTGGCAGATAGTCAACCTTGATAAATTCCTTATCCTTATAATCCGGGTGGGATGCCACCAGGATCATGAAGATACCCGCCACTTGACGCTTGAAGGTGCGGATGCCGGTGGAGAAAGTCTTGTCGGGCTTAGAATCCTTGTCTATACTGTTGAGATCGTATGGCGTAAAGCCGAGTGTCCTGGCATAATCGAAAGCTCCTTTCATCGACTTGAGGATAAAGCCTGCCTGGTCATCCAAGTCATCATAGATATGCTCGAACGAGTCAAAATGCTGGTGCAGGGTGTGGATGGCCTTCATGAACTCGTTGAGTACGGGTTCTGTCTGTTTGGAAAATTCTTCGATGGCCGATTTCTTATCTGCCTCCTTGGCCTTCTTCTTTTCTTCTTTGTCTTTGGCATTTTTCACCGCCACACTATCCCTGAACCATAGAGCCGTCTTCTTCAGTTCCATTTTCTTGATGTCTTCCACAGAAATCTTCCTGGCGTCCGACCACTCTTCGCTGGTTGGTATGTCCATGGCCTTTTTCACATACTCCTTCAGTTGGTTATCCTTGTAGTATTGTTTTGCCATGCCGAGGTAGGCGTCCCTCTTCTGGGCGGCATCCGTCCATAAAGGCCGGTAGAGCACCTTGAATTTGTTAAGCCTGTCGTTCATGTCGTTGACGGCATCCATCATCTCCTTGAAGAACTCCTGCGATGTTGCCATCTTCTCCAACTTATTGGGATCCCAACCCTTGTAGCGGTCCTTGCTGATGACGGTCTTGCCCGAGCCAGCCTCGAGCTTCAGGTAACGTTTCGACTTGACCAGCATTGTGCCCTCGATGGGTTTGAGGAAGACCTCCAGCACAGTACGGAACAAACTGGCATCAAGGAAGGGTTCCACGAACATCTCAACGGGCTTGGATCCAGCCATCCCGAGACCCATGTCAACCTTCGAGAGGAAGAAGCCCCTGATGGTGTCGCTGCTCACTTCCTTTTTGATATTCGTGCCCGAAGTAAGCGACAGGTTGTTGCCGGCCTTGATGTCCACGTTCTTGCCCTCAATCTTGATATCGCCGTTAGGGGCGGAGATGGTAATACCAGTAAAGGCATTGAGTTTGACCGTACCCATGGATGACTTGATTGATACGCTGCGCTTATCCGACGACATTTCAATGGAATAGAGGCCATAGCGGTCGCCGATACGGATACCGCCTGTGACGTCCTTGGTCTTGGGCAGTGGTATACTCGCTCCTATCTTGCCCGCATATTCATTGAAGACCTCCAGACCCGGATAGACGCTGGTGAAGAAGCCGTCGCCTTTTGTGGGGTCTTTGAAGGTGATGCCGTGTCCATTAGGCGAGACAATGGCTATCGAGGCGTTCGCGTGGAGATTGGGACCTACCGTTCGGTTGATGCGTTCATCTGGTGCCAGTATATTCTTGGAATAAAGACTTCCCACCACATACGGCCGTTCGATGTTACCACTCTCGAAGTTCACCAGCACCTCGTCGCCCACCATCGGCTTGAAGAAGGTGCCTCCGCCCTCTGTCGCCATCGGGGAGGCAACACGTATCCAGGGCGTAGCCATTGTGCTGAGGGCATTGGTGTATTCCTTTGCCTTACCATCCACATTTTTCCGGGCTTTGGTCACACTCTCTTTAGCTATTTTGAGTGCCTCCTCAGCATCCTCTACGTCTTTCTGCGTGACGGTCTCGTCAAGCGTCTTCTTGAAATCTTCCTCGCTTATGTCGAGGTTGGCCTTGTCCTGCTCCAACTTTTCCTTAAGTTGTTCACAAGCCTGCTTCTCATAAGTCTTTTCACTTAGGACTGTCTGATGACTGTCGATCTCTGTCTCAAACAGATCGGCCAGGCTACGGAGATTAGCATCTACTTCAGCCTGAGGGGTCTCGTTGTCGAGCAGACCTGCCATCAGGGTTAAACGGCTGATGATGGCGTCGATGGACTTCAGTTTCGTCAAACGGGCCTGATCTTCGCTGGTCGGCTCTTTTATCTTGCTTAACGACTTGATGTCTTTGGAATAGTCCGGATAGGCCGTCTTCAGGCTCTCAGCCGCTGCCGTCAAAGCCGCTGCCGCGTCAGATCCACGATTACCACACTGTTTCTTGACGAGATCGGCTTCCTCTTGCAACAGCTTGACTAACTCTTCATAATTCGCAATGGCAGGCCCGAGCGACGTGATTTCATCAGATGTCTGTTCGATGCCCTTTTCAATCTTCTTCCTGGCCAACCACTTGCGCAATTTACCGGCATTGGCAGACTTCCAGGCATCGAGCGCGGCCTTCATCTTGTCATATTGGGCCTTCTTCTCATCATATTCCTGCTGCTTTTCCATGAGGGTTTTCTCAGCATCTGCCAGAGCCTTGCGCTCAGGCAGATTCATCGACTGCCAGGGATAGACGATTCTCACACGTCCCTGGTATTTGGGATCCTCGTTGTCGGTAACGAAAGCCGTCTGGGCTTCAGCCTTCCTGATGGGCTGTATAGGGAGCACAGGCGGGAAGGGCTTCTTATCGAATGTACCTGCAGCATTCTTCACCTCTGCCACAGGGATGGCAAAGACCTTCATCGACTGCTTGCCCGAGTATTTGTCGGAAGCGCCACCGTCATCATACTTCTCATAATTGCGTGTCCACATCTCGTTGGACACCAAACGGATCTCGACAATGACGTACAGACTGTCCAAGCCTTTCACCTTAATCTGTTCGCCTAACTTCAATGCAACGAAACTGGTTCCCAAGTCGATACAGATCATCTGCCGCTGCTGCTCCTCCTCATAGCGGCGCACATCCTGATAATAGCGGAGCGTGGTCCAACCGTCAGGTCTCACCGAGCCGAAAAGTACGGTCTTCTCTCCGTCGCCCTGTTCCGTCCTGTCATACTTGTCTATGTATGTTTCATTTCCATCATCGTTGGTTTCATTGGCAGTATCAAAACCTTCCTTATGCGCCTTACCGGTATCCATGGCTACAGCACCTACAAACGCGCCTATGCCATCAGTTGATGACACGGCCGATTCCAGAATAGAGAACACCTGCTGTGTGGCTATGTCGCCACCCTTCTCGACATAGCCCATCTCACGTGCGAATGACGTAAACTTGTCGGCATACAGGGGGAAGAAGTATTCATCGACGGAGACTTCAGCATTATAGGCTGCAGACAGTGGAAAGGCATCATTCGGGAAACCTGCCGCATTCTTCTTCACAGGCGAATAGTTGGTGTCGCCGACCTCGCCCTCACCGTCCTTCATGCTGTCGCGTACATATTCGTCGACCTTCAACGGACTTGCCGACAGATTCTGATAGGTCACCGTCTGGAATTGCTGTAGCTGATAGGGATTCTTACTCTCCGGCAGGCCTAGAATCAGTTTGCCGTCCTCAAAATAGAGGAACTCGCCACAGCGGTTCGCCGTACGCGCCATGAAGTCGTAAAAGGTCTCATTGTACTGCACCAGATAGGGATGAATGAACTCCGAGGGAATCTGCACAGACACTTCGGCACCTAACTTTGAAATCGTCATCTGCTGATTGTATTTCAACTGACGGAGATGGTCTCTGTTCACGACTATCAGCTTGTCACCGAAGCCGAACGACCTGCTCTCAGGATCGAGAATGCCAGAGCCGAGCTTCTTCACCACGTAGGCCTTACTGTATTTGTCGAGCGTCATCAGCTTGTCCATACTGAAGATCGTCAGTTTCACCGACATACGCATATTGCCGCCCGACTGTTGGGTCAGTTGGGGATTAATCTCGTAGACATAATAATTCTGGGCGATGCAGATTGGCGGCTTGTCATTACTCTCCTGACCTTTTTCATCTTTCTGGACGATATACAGATCTACCCGTCTTCGCAACAGGAAATCAGACACCGCCTTGGCCGTGGGCACCTCTTTCTGATCATTGGTAGCCACAATGTCCAATTCTGCATCAATCTCTCCAGGCTGGTAAATCCTCCGGTTGAACTTGACACCAAGAAGTGAGACACCATAAGAGACGCTATTCAATGATACGGTCTTCTTGCTGCGCTGGACAAATTCGATATCCGTCTTCGGCTGTTGGGAGTTATCTATATATTTACCCAAGCACATCTTATAGGACATGTACTTCAACACATTCCTTTCATCCATAGCAAAAACGGGCTTTTAGTTATCGGTTCGGTTTATTAAGAGAAGTCAAACAAATTGGAGAATCCCGTCATGTCGAACACTTCGCGGAGAGCCTCGTTCATGCCCCTGACGGTAATATGCTTGCCCTGCGGCTGGGTATCCAGAAGCATGTTCAGGAACAGCCGCAGCCCGCTGGAGGCGATATAGTTCAACTGACTGCAATCAATGATAATCTCCTTGCACTCTGTCGAATAGACCGGCTTCACCTCTGCTTCTACCTCACTCGACGCGGAGGTATCCATACGACCCTCCAAATAGACGGTCATCACACCATCGTTTTCATCAATCTTTGTAATCATAATCGTATATATTTAAGTTAATCAATGTCTTCTCATACTAATCCATGACGATATTGATGCGACCCTGAGGCTCGGCGTAGGTCTCACCGGTATTGCCGCCAAGCACCTTCCCCAAGTAGTCGGCCAGGGCCTCGTAATAGCGAAGTGAACCCTCGAAGAGCACTGGGCACTTCTTGAAGCAGTCGAAGAATCCACCACCCTCATGGTTATAATTCGTCAGGGCCACGCTATACGTGCGATGCAGGTCAAGAGGTGCATAAGTGCCATCATCCTGAAGGATCTCGATGTCGCTGACGGTATGGCTCTTGGCATGTATGGTAAAGCGGAGGCCTGAGCATTGCGGGAAGTTGCCGTCGAGCACAGGTACGAGGGCTGTGCAGCGCGTCAGCATCTCCTTTAACTGCTCTCCACTCACCATAATACGGCGCAGGGTGTTGTCGTATGGCAGCATGCCGATGATGTCGCCGTAGGTAATGTCGCCTGCAAGAATATCGTTACGGATGCCGCCGCCATTCTCTAAACCGATGTCGGACTTCAGGGCATGACGATAGGCATCGGCCACCAGGTCACCCGCATTCGTCTCTTGCCCGCGCACAATCCACTGGGCGTTCTCGTCGCTTACCACGAGGGTATAGTCGCTGTGGGCTACCACCGTCGAGGTCACTGCTTTCACCATCTGCCGGATGCTGTCGGTAGTGGCTGTAATCTTAGCATTCTCGTAGAGGATGTCCTTGCTCCTAATGAGTTGGGTGATGAATCGTCCGTCGGGAGTGATGAGCAGTTTACCCACATAAGCAAACTGCGTACCCGTCTGCGTGATGGTAATTTCCTTGCCGTCAAGATTTGTCGCCTTGGCACATTCAATAATCTCATGTGAGTGTCCGTCAAGCACGATGTCAATACCTCGGGTGTTATTGACGAGACGGTGCGAACTGAAGCCCATCGACTGGGGCGTCTCACCGACATGCGAGAGCAGCACCACATAGTCGGCCCCCTCGGCACGGGCTGCGTCGACAGCCTGCTGGACCAGCTCATAGAATGTCTTGGGCTTCAGGTCGTAGAGCAGGATGCCGTTGGTGTCGTAGAACGAATAGCCTTCGAGGATCATCGTCTCAGGGGTACAGGCACCGACATAGGCCACCCGCTTGTCGCCATATTGATGAATGACATAGGGTGCGAAAACGGGATACGGCTCACCTGCCTCGTAGAGATTGGCACACACCACCGGTGTGCCCACCTGCTCCAACAACTGCTGCATGCGTGGTATGCCATAGTCAAACTCATGGTTACCCAACGTCAGGGCATGATAGTCCATATACCGCAGGATATCGGCAATGTACTGTCCGTTAGAGATGGCTCCCGTAGTGTTGCCCTGCAGGAAGTCGCCTACGCAGACAGCGGCTGCGTAGGCTGTATCAGAATGATTGATGGCATCACGCAGGCCTGCTATCTTCGTATAGCCGTCGATACCGCAGTGCGCATCGTTCTCATAGAGAATCACAATACTCTTCTCCTGAGCAGTCACCACCTGGCAGCCCATCATCAGGGCCATGATGCCGAGAAAGAACTTCTTACCTGCAGACATTTATTTCTTGCTTCTGTAGAATTTCTCGAGCGTGCGATAGGCATTCTCCTTTTCCGGAGAAGCGACTTCGGCCGACTCGACGTCGATCTTCATGACCGGTGCGCTGTCGAGGTTGTCCTTCGTGATAGCCGTCCACAGGGGAAGACCCTCACCGTTAGGATTGCCCGTCTTGCAGAAATTGGCATAGTAGGAAAGGAACAGCTTGGAGATAGCATAGTCCTCGTCCTGCCAGTCGTAGTACTCGTTGGTGTCGAGGGTTCCCATGGCGTACTCGATGTCAGCGGAATGCACGGCACCGGGAGCGATGGCCGGCTGCTGAGCTGCTGCCTTCTTCTCATCGGCAGTCTTCTCACGGACGCCACCTGCAAGGGCACCCACCTTGTCGCCCATCTTCTCAGACACCTGGGGACGCGGATGCATATAATGATAGCGGTAAACGGGCTGGCCAGAGGTTTTTGCGTGGTAGTCGCAGACCTTCCATGTGGGGAAGCCGGTGAAGAGATCGGAGGCGAGGTCGAGACCCTTCTGGCTCAGGACATCCTCGTCGGTCGTGATCCCATAGACATTGAATATCTCGTCGGTCATGTCGCCGAACTGAGCCTTCAGGGCATTCTTGAAATTCTGGACGGTGGGAGCCTGACCCTGAAGCACCTGCATGGGATGCCCCTCCAGCGAGTTCCAGCCTGCCAGCAGCGGCACCTGAGCCTGCTCACCCTTCTCGAACACGGCATCGGCACTCTCGGTCATGAAGTAGCCGTCGAGCACCACACTGGCCATTCCCTTGGGAGGCAGGATCTTCTGGAGTGAGTCGGCATTCATCGCCATCGCATCAGCCAGACTTGCAATGCCTGCCTCCTTGAGGAGAGCTGCACCGGCAGCATCGGCATCGGCCTGCGAGGTCGGCTCATAAGGCAACACCTCAGCACCCGAAGAGAGCAGGGCGCCCGCTATGAGGTTCTTGGAGAGAGGCGAGCACATGAGCAGGGAGACGGAGAAGGAACCGGCCGACTCACCGACAATGTTGATGCGCTCAGGGTCGCCGCCGAAAGCAGCGATATTCTCTTTCACCCACTTGATGGCTGCCACCTGGTCGAGGAAACCGAAGTTTCCACTGCCTTTGTAATCAGATGCTGCCGTGAGTTTCGGGTGGGCAAAGAAGCCAAACACGCCTTCACGATAGTTGGCCGTCACGCCGATGACACCCTCCTTGGCAATGGAGGAGCCGTCGTAACGGGGCTCACTGCCTGAACCAGCCATCAGACCGCCCCCATTGAAATAGATCAATACCGGAAGGGCATCAGCCGTTGTAGCCGCCGTTGTCCAGATGTTCAGATAGAGACAGTCCTCGCTGCGGCCTGAGCCACGGAAATTCATGTCGCCGAAGACGTTGGGCTGCATGGGATCGTCGCCGAAGGCCTTGGCCTCACGCACGCCCTCCCAAGCCTGAAGAGGCTGCGGAGCCTTCCAGCGGAGATCGCCTACCGGAGCCTGTGCGAAAGGAACGCCCAGGAACTTCTTTACACCGTCTTCTTCGAAACCTTCCAGTACGCCATAATGGGTTTTTACCTGAAGGGTTACCTCCGTCGCCTTCTTCTGAGTGCATGCACTGAATACAGCGAGAACAGCGATGGCAAGCATCGCGAATGGTTTGATAGTTTTAGTCATCATAAGATCTTTTGATTGGTTCATGCGGCAAATGTACACAAAAAAACGGAAAATATCGCTTTTTTTCCTCGGTTTTTAATGATTATTGCATTTTTTGAGAGTCGCACTCCGATTATTGGACTGTTTCGCGTATCCAGGCCGTCACGCTCTGACCCGTGCGTTTCTTGAAGGCGAGGCTGAAAGTGCTGTAGCTGCGATAGCCGCTTTCCCTGGCCAGTTGCTGGGCGATGATGGGCTGTCCGGCAGCGGCGGCCTCCTGGTAGCGGCTGATGAAGTGGTTTATACGCAGATTATTGATATAGGTATTGTAAGTGATGCCCTGACGTGAGAAATACTGGCTGAGATAGAAGCGGTTGGTACCAAGTTTATGGGCCAACAGGAGAAGGGTCAGGTCGTGCTGCAGGTAAAGCTGTGTGTCCACGCAGCGCTCTGCCAACAGTCGTTCGATCTGGGCGAGGTCGAGATTGGAGATGAGAGATGAGCGACTTTCCTGTAGCCTTTCGGTAGCAGACGGCATGCTTGTTACTTGCGCCGTCTCGTTCGGGGCCGACGCGGTGCCCACTTCTTCTTCGGTGCTGATATCCGCCAACAGCGGCAGCGTCTCCACGCGCCACAGCAGCAGGCCGACAAGCACGAGCTCGACGATATGGATGAGCCAGATAAAGACCATGTCAGTGGCGAGTACATAGAGGATGAACAACAGCATACAGACAAGCGCTACCGCCTGACACAGCCACACTTTCTTATTTTCCAGGTCGGCATAGTTGTCGTTCAGCCACCGCCCGTACTGTCGGATGGCAAATATCATATATGCAGTAAAGACCAGGCTGAGCAACACGAGGTAAGCCACGGTAATCTGCTCGAGCAGACTATTGGGATAGACGATGTACGCTCCCGCAAATGCCACGAACGGTATCACGGCCACCAGGGCTGGCCATATGGGCCGACGGCGGTCCTGGAGCATGGCAAGCAGCATGCCGGCGAAAGTGGCGAACAGCAACACGCAGTCGACCATGGCGAGCACCAGATAGCTTGCGGAATGTAGATCGCTGGAGTAGAAGTAGAATAGCATCCACCACACATGCGCCAATGTCGCTACGGCAAAGAACGCCGCCGCCCAACGGCGCAGCCGCAACGGCGGCGTGACGTCAGGCGCGAAGGCATTGCCCCGGCGCAGCAGCAGATAGAGGGCTGCAATCAGAGACACCACTCCCGTTATGCCGTAGAGGATGAAAAAGAATAACACCTCAGCTGATACCTGTTCGATAGACATCATTTCAAACTAATTATTTGTTCGCGTTACGTATTTTCTCTGAGATTCTTGATACCCTCGCGAATCAGGCCGATGGGGATGTCGCCATAGCCATAATAGGTATTTATCACATCGGCGCAGGCGGTCATCCCCCACTGCATCACCCAGTTCATAGGCTACTCTTTTATCTCAAAATGCTGATAGTCCTTGCGGTTGGTCCAGTCGCCGCCCCACTCGAAGCCGGCCTCGGTGAAGAACTTGAAGCAGAAGTCGTCGTGGGTGATCTTGTAGGGGAAGTCCCACGAGCGGTCGCAATAGGGCTCGCCGGTGGCGGGCTCGATGAGCAGCGTGCCGTCCTCGAGAGTCTTGATATAGGGGTTGTAGAGCGTGTTGATGTCCACGGCCAGTCCACGGGCATGCTTCGAGAGGTTGTTGGTGGCAGCGATGTTGCGGTAGCAGAAGCACGACGAGTTGTTGTCGCGCATCTGTGTCTCGTCGTCGGCATTATACACATCGGGCAGCAGCATGCGCTGGATGGGATACTTCGCATCGAACAGCTTGCGCAGGATGGTGACCAGGCGGTCGGCAATTTGCACGTTGCACACCATCTCGCCCACGTGCATCTGATCGTCGTAGTCCCAGTGCAATGCCCGCACATGGCGCAGGTCGGCTCGCCCGATGTAGGGATTCTCCTTGAAGGTCTTGCCCTGCATCCGCTCCCACACACCGTCGGGAATCGGCTCGGCGGCGAAGCACTTGTCGATGCCGCCGAAGGCCTCGACGGTTTTCTGGCTGACGGTCTCGCCAGCCTGCCACTGGTCGAGTACCGATGTGTCGACGCTGGCATTATCGTCCTTGCTGCACGAGGTCAGCACTGTTGAGCCGCAGATTAAGAGGATGGCGACCATCATCCATAGTCTCATTCTTTGCATCATCGTTGTAATTCCTTTTGTTTCGTTGTAGCCCCGAAGGAGTCGCGCTCGGCTTTACTCGTATGCAGTTATATCGGCCAGTCCTCGGTAGTGCCACTCGTGATCTTTGGGGTCCTTGGCGTGGAAGAGGTTCCAGAGAGAATCGCCCTGCTGGGCATAGTCGCGGGCGATGGCCCGCATATTCGAGAGCTTGTCGCCGAGAGCCACAATCTTGGCATCGTGCAAGGCTGCGGCGGCCAGCAGTTCCTGACCCCGGTGTGACATTTTGCTACAAATATACAAAAAAGATGTGTTCCGGCAAAATATGGAATATTAAATCCTGCCGTATCTAAGCATTTTTAACAAAACTCGGCAGGATTGCCCCACCTTTTCACAAATAACCATTAATTTTGCTATTCCCCTATACACATCAGCCTGCCCTTAATTTCTGATAAGGGCGGGTTATTTGCAAATAAGGCAGGGTTATTGCCCAATAAGGGCAGGTTATTGCGGGTAACAGGAGTGGCACTTAAGAATCCGGCATGACACTCTTCACTTCTTTCCTGAAGAAGCCCTCCCCTCATATTGGAGTCCCCCTTGTAGGGGGACGGAAATATGGAGGGGGCGAGGGGCTTCAGAAGGGCGCCCCGTCCTTGTAGAGTTCAGTCTGCACAGGTTCATCTGGCTTATTGGTTATTCGTATATGAGGCACTTGCCCGTCATTTCCTTGGGCTGCTGCAGGCCCATGATTTGGAGTATGGATAGCGTCGCTGTGTGGCGACCACGGCCTCGCACATCATTGCCCTATCGATGCCGTCACGCATCTTGATGGTCATACGCACTGTCCAGCTATGCTCCGGATCAGCCCAATATGTTTAGAATCGTTCGCTAAGTAATTGTTTCATTCTATTATCTCAATTTCTTTTGCATAGTCTTGTTTGCTTGTTCTGATTACTGAACCTTGGTCATTTCGAATGTGGCGGTGTAGGTCGAGCCGTCTTCGCGCTGGCGCAGGGCCGTCCACTTCATCACACCATTCTGGATGGTGATTTCCCACCACTCGCGGTTCTCCGACTCGCCCACGTTCTGCCAGCGTGTGCAGAGCAGGTTGCCGGACACGAAATACTGCGAGAGATTACTTTCCTTTGGTTCCCATTGGCCGCTAGCATTCTTGCAATAGTAAACATAGGTGCCGTCAGCCTTGTACTCCCACTGGTGCTCCTGACCGTCGTCGAACACCGAGCCTTCGCTGGTGCAGCGACCCTGCCATTTGCCGACGATGGAAGCTGTGTAGTCGGCATCGACTTTAACATAGCGCACGGGGTAGTCCTTGGAGAACAGCGCGTTGCCGTTGACCGTTAAGGTAAACTTCAGAGTGGCAGTAAACTCTTTGTCGTCGATGGCGGTGACGGTGAATATTTCCTCCGTCGTCGTGGTCTGGTCGTAGTGGCAGGTGATGGTCATCTTGTTGCCGTCGATAGCGACATCGTGTTCTACCTTGTTAACCCAGGCTGTACCTGCAGACTGGATGTGGTTGAACGAGCCGCTCATGAAGGCCTTGGTGGTGGAGACAAAATCGAGCACCAGTTTCTCGTTGGTCACCACAGGCTGACCATATCCGTCGGCGCTTATCCACTTGCCGATAATCTTTTCGCCCACGTTGAGGTCGGGCAGTGCGGGATTGTCGTCGTTCGACGAACACGATGTGATCACACTTGCGCCGCAAAAGAGGATGGCGGCAAACATCCATAGTTTCATTCTTTTCATCGCTGTTTTGTTTTTAACTACTGTAACAAGTACGCGGCCATTTTTCCAAGGTACTCACGCTGGAGGTCTGTCAGGACCTGGAGATACCCAATCATAATAAGCGCCAAGCCCGCATAGCGCTTGCAGAGGGCGTTAAACTCGTCGAGACCGTCCGGGCCGTTGTAATGGAAGGCAAAGCGGTCCCAGAACTTCAGGATTTGCTCTTCGCTCATGTGGGCGATTTTGTGCACCCGTTCCTGCTTGCCGAAAAAATGGCAATACAAATAGAAGTGCCCCAGATCAAACATCGGCAGGCCATGGGCGGCACGGTCAAGGTCTATCCAATAGTGAGTTCCATCCTCCACGATAAGGTTGCTGAATGTAAACTTGCCATGAAGAAGGGTGGGTGCATCCTCAAGACCCTCGACAAAATCAATCAGTTGTTCCTTTTCCTTCCCATCAATCATCAGTGTGCTGGTTACAGCCTGAAGCATCCATTCCTTCATGGAAGGAATCCACTCGCTTCCAAGGGCCTTCGTAGTGTGGAGCTCATGGCCAAGCTCTGCCATCCGGGTCGCCAGGGAGTCGATGGAATCAGGATTGTCTCCTGCAAGGCGGGCATAGGAGACCTTATTTTTAATATATTTGAACTTGATGCCGTACTGCTGGTCAATCTTGACTATCTCCAGCACTTTGGGCGTGGATACTCCCAAATCGTATATGGCCTTTGCAGTATAGAATTCCTTTACTACGTTTTCGCGAGATGCTTCTTGGGCAAGGCGGCTGGTCTTCAGAATAACACCCGGTTCTTCGGGATTGATGTAAATGATTCCGCTGCCGGCATCTCCTTCTTTGGTTAAGCAGGTCCACTGCTGCTTGTCGATGGTTTTGTAATCGTTCATAATATAATTGTTTTACGTTATTTGAGTTTCCGCAACGGACGAGCATTCCCGTACGGACAATCTTCCATCTTGCATGGCGAGGCTGCCCATGTCGCGGGCATTTTCAATCTCTTCAAATGAGATGGCCCGTTGCGAATTTGCTAATTGTGCTGAGAAGAACATCATGACTACCAATAGAATAGTACTTAAAAGATTTTGTAGGCCACGCGTATCTGCATGTTGGGCCAGGCCTTCAGCCATGACAGCACATTGGTGATGCCAGAATTCTTGCCCGACGAATCGATCTCCGTATCGTCGTTCAGCACGAACTTCGGCGTACCCCAGAACAGCAGGCCTAAGTCAACGGCCAGACTGACCCGGTGGGTCTTGGCGAAATGCTGTCCAAGGCCGATGCCTATATAGGGTTTTATGGCATTGGTCTTCATGCGCACATCGATGTTGCCATTCTCATCGGCTGTGAACACGTAGTTGCCGAACTTCAGTCCGATGGGCGGATAGTTAGTATGGTAGACGCGGTTGTAGTCCTCCACTTTCTGATTGGCATCGTAGAGGAAACCCAGGGCACCTTCGTTGGTGTTGCGGAAGTGTAAGAAGTTTTGGCTGCCAAAGAACAGACCGGCTGAGAAGTAGAACGGCTGGTTGTTGAAGGGATGAACCTCGCCCAGCAGGTAGAAGTTCCAGAAGTTGGGCTTGATAGCCAATTCCACCTTATCCACCATCTGCGAACGTCTGATGGCATCCTCTTCCACCATCTGTATCTGAGTGATCTCCGTGGCGGTGTTGATGGCCTTGAACTTGATGTCGCCCCAATCCATTCCTGCAAAGCCGGCCCTCACCGACACAATCTTGTGGACAGGCATGGCCACATCGATGCCAGTACCCGTCAGTCCGGTAGTCAGACCTACAGAGAGGTGGTTGAAAAAGCCTTCCTCGGCATGTAACCTGTCGGCATTCTGGGCCTCAGCCCCTGCCAGCGTCAACATCATCACGAAGAGCATGATGAGTCTGTGAATATCGTGTTTCATATCTTGTGTCATTTTTTACTTGAAATATGGTTTGTTCGACTTGATAAGCAGGTTGGTGAGCGACTGGGTCAGCGGGTGGAAACCGTACAGGTAGTCGCTGGTGTAGGGTGTACCGCCGTTGATGATACAGTGTATGTAGTCATGGCAGGCCATGTCCATCGGCATGATGCCCACGGTGCCCTCGTACTTCTGCAGGTCGGCGATGACCAGCGGGTGAACGTTGGCAGCATTTGTAATGTATCCGCGCGGCGACACCTCGGTATAGGCCGAACAGTGGTTCACAATCCAAATATTCTCGTCTGTAGCATTAGCTTCACGGGCACTGTGCATCATGTCGATGACAGTCTTCTGCTTGTTCCTCATGCGCTGCTCAGTGGTGGTCTTGTAGTAGTCCTGCTTGTAGAGCCGGGCAAACGTGAGGTCGTCCATGTTATACATAGCACAACTGCGCTGGGCCTCGGGATTGAGGTTCTCGTCAATGTCGGGGTCCTCGTCGGGCCAGTTGCAGTACACGATGGGATAATGGTAGAAGATATTCGGCAGGCGCAGGTCGTAGCGGCTCAGCCACAGTATCTTGCCGCGCATCTCGCCCACGGTGATGCCTGGACGCCAGTCCCTGATGAACAGTCCCTCATACTTCTCCTTGTTCAGTACTTTGCTGAGCAGTTCCTCCCAGTCTTTCTGGTCCTCCATACCGTTGTCGGCCTGCAACTTGGCAATGAAGAACTCCGACGGATGGGCTTTCAGGTAGCTCTGCAGCTGGTCGATGGTCTCCTCGAAGGTCACGTCGAGCTCGCTGATGCCGTGGGTCAGGCGCAAGATCTTCTTCTCAGCTGGATCTGTAGCCAATGTGTCGGTGCTCACCACGGGACGTATGTCGAAGAAGCGCAGGCCGCAGGCTATCTGCTCCTCAAGTGTTGACACCTGGCTGATGGCCGTCATGTTGAAGATATACTTCAGTATGGGCTGATAGAATCCCATACCAGTCATGGTGTCGTGGGTACCGGGGATACTCAACTTGCACACTTTTGTCTCGTCCCTCACCATACTCAGCCAGTCGGTGGCGGGTGTGGGCAGGTCGTAGGCAATGACGATGGTGTCCTGATAGCCCTCAGTGAAGAGGTACGGTGAGTCGAGGGAGGTCTCTTCATCGTAGACTTTCTCCAAGTCCTCATCATCGCAACTGTTCAGTGTCGTCATGGCCGCTATGGCCATGATGACATACATTAGTTTACTGTTCATAAGCTTTCTATTCATGATCGTTTGTTTTAATACTATTGTCACTCTGTTGCTTGAAATACTGTATGGCCATCATGGTCAGGTCGTCGCTCTGCTCGGCATCGCCCACAAACTGATGGACGGCCTCGGTCATCAGGCTGATGAGCTGATGGGGCTCGTGCTGCCCGTTGGCGAGTGCCTTGACAGCCACGTCGTTGACACGCTCCATCTGGAACAGCTGATGGTTGACATCCGTAGCCTCGGTCAGTCCGTCGGTGAAGAGGAAGATGGTGGTGCCGGTGAATATCTGTGCCTCCTGCAGCGAGTATTCCCAGTCGGGCATGAAGCCGACGGGAATGTTGTTGTCACATGGCAGTTCGCCGACACCTGCTCCGACGAGCATCGGGGCATCGTGTCCGGCATTGCAGTAGTGCAGACATCCTGTGGGAAGGTCGAGTACACCGACAAAGAGGGTAACGAACATGTCCAACTTGTTCATGTCGGCAATCGTCTTGTTCATGACGGTCACGATGCGGTCGGGCATCGACTCGTGGGCAGACACCGTGCGGAAGGTAGAACGGGTGACTGCCATGAAGAGCGAGGCAGGTACACCCTTGCCCGATACGTCGCCGACGCAGAAGTAGAGTTTCTCGTCGCGGAAATAGAAGTCGAACAGGTCGCCGCCCACCTCCTTGGCCGGGGTCAGCGAGGCAAAGAGCTGCACGTCGTCACGGTCGGCCTTCGTCGGGAAATTCTCGGGCAGCATGCCCATCTGGATACTGTTAGCAATACGGAGATCACTCTCTATCGAAGCCTTCTGGGCGGTTGTGACCTTCAGCTCGTCGATGTATTTCACCAGCGACTGCTGCATGTTCCCGAACGAGTGGCTCAGTTGGCCTATCTCGTCGGTGCGCTGGAAGTCGGGCAGTACGGCATCGAACTGTCCAGAGGCGATGGTCTCGGCCTCATGGGCCAGTCGCCGCAGGGGACTCAGTTCGCGGGTGATGATACGGATGAACAGGAAGAGCATCAGCAGCAGTCCGATGGTGACGATGGTCATAATCGTGCGGCGCAGACGGTCGAAGCCACTGAAGATGTCGCCCTCCGGACAGACGATGGCCATCGAGCAGCCCGTCTTGCCGAGGGGTTTGTAGAAGACATAGCTGTCCTTACCGTCGATGTTCATGCGCTTCATGCCCTCCTCGCCCTTCGTCATGGCATACCCCAAAGCAGTCAGGGCCGTATCAGGCGTCTCGATGGTCTGTGTGAAAATGGTCTGGCGGGTGATCATCGTTGTGTCGGGATGTACGAAGTAGGTGCCGCCACGGCCTATCATGATGCTGTAGGAATTGGGATAGGGTTTGACGGCAGAGATGGTCTGCGACAGCCAGGTAATGGAGAGACTGGTATTGATGACGCCTATCACCTGGCCCTGCCTGTCCTTGATGGTCTGACAGTAACTGGTCACCATCTCGCTGGTATTGGTAGCCACGTCGAGATCCATATACGGCTCCGTCCAGCACGGTTTTTCCAGCAGCTTGGGCATGAGAAACCAGTCCACGAAGAAGTACTGGTAGTTGACACTTCCGCCCTGTATGGTGCGGATGCTGTCGCCTACATGTTTGGTGTAGGCTGAAAAGTATAGGCCCTTCTCCTTGAAGTAGTAAGGCTCGAAGGCGATGGAACAATTGTAGAAGTCAGGATTGTTCACCAGCATGCCCCGGCTATAGACGAACATCGAGTCAGCCTTGTCGGGATGGCGTTGTATGAGCCACTTGGTCATGTCCGAGGCAACCTCCACACGGTTCAGAATGCTGTCAACGCGCAACGAGGTCTTATCCAGGATCTGTGTGGCGCGGCTGACAGCCTCCTGCCGCACAGCCTCACGGGCCTGATAGAACAGGAAGCCGAGGGCTGCTATGAATATAACGGCGGCAAAGAACACCACCCACAGGCTGACCCTAATTGATAGTTTGCGACGGATATATGCTAAGATTCTTTTCATAATTGTCAATTATCCATTATCAATTATCAATTGTCAATTAATTCTTTGTACGTCACTTCACGGCTCAACATCTGGTTCTCCACCATCAGCCGGCTGGCCTGCTGCACCATGTCAGGGCGCAGCCGGAACTCGCGCTTCTTCGACTCACGGTCCACCTGCAGGCGCAGCACCTCCTTGAGCATCTGCCGCTGCATCACGCGGTTGGTGGCGATGCGGTTCATATCGACATACTGCATCACGATGTCGAGTGTCTCGTCGGGATGTTGGGCAGCCCATTCCCAGCCCTTACGGCTGGCCTGCGCGAAGCGGTGCGCCTGCTCTTTATGCCGGGTATAGTAGTCGCGTGTCATATAGACACCGTCCTCCTGCACGTTGTAGCCATGGTCGCAGAAGCGATATACGTTCTTGTCGGTCATCTTGATGCCTGCCTGCACCAGCTGGTAGTACTCGTTGTAGCTCATGGCCAGCGTGGCATCGAAGGCTCCGGCCACGAACAGGTTGATGTTCTGGGCGAAGCGCACCCACTCGTAGTCCAGATGGTCCTTGATGCTCATGCAAATGGCCAACTGGCCGAAGCCCACGCTCCAGATGCCGACACGGGCCCCCTTCTGTGTCAGCGGGTCTTTGTCGCGGGCTGAGACAATGACCATCGCATTGTTCATCGATGTCTGCAGGATGTTTACCAGGGGGATGCCTCCATCAACGATCTCCAGCGCCTGACAGAGCTGTAGTGTTGTGGCCTGACATTCATTGTTGCGCAGGCGACTTATGGCGGGCTGCGTGGCCGACGGATGTTCTATCTTCACCTTCACCCCCGCCTCGCGATAGAATCCCTTTGCCTCAGCCACGTAATAGCCGGCGAACTGTGCCTGCGCCGTCCACTGGGGTGTGAACACGATGGTCTCGTCCTGAGCCGTCGCCATACCGATGGATAGCATGAAGCAGGCTATCGCCATCCATCGTCTTACCATATTAAGCATCACGCACCTCATAATTCTTTACTTCTCTAACTTCTTAACTTCTTCTTCATTTCCCTTCCCTTTCCGTCACGAAACAGGCCACGAGGCCATAGGTGATGGTCGGTCGGATCCAGATCTCCGTGAGCATATAGTTGGTGTACTCGTTGAAGGGTTCCAGGTAGATGTCCCAGTTGTAGAGTGAGGCTATGAGAATATCGATGATGCAGATAGCCCACAGGTTGCGCTTGGTGTAGCTCTTCCAGTTCTTGCGCGCATAGAAAAAGGTGAGCATGCAGAGCAGCAGCACCGAGAGCGTGAGACACACCAGATGAAGCGCATAGAAGGCCAGTGGCGGCGCGAAGAGAATGTCGCGCAACAGCACCGTCATACCCACTAAGATGGAGCACCAGTAGTTGAACTGCTGGGTGGTGATGCGTCGGTAGTTGAAGAAATACATCCATATCATCGTCAGGCTGGCAATGTAGAACATGTTGAGGACCAGTTCGGGCCACGCCTCAGCCTGTCCGAAGTGGAAAACAGCGTAAAGCATCACGCCCACAGACACTGTACCGCCGACAGCGGTAATCACAATGTCGAAAACCTTGGCATTCTTCTTGAATCTTGTTTGCATAATTATTCCGTCATTATAATGTTACAAAACGGGTGACTCATTTTCTTTCTTCTTGAACATCCGGCTCATGCTGCTCAGATAGTCAGCAGGCGTGATGCCGAAGGCAAATTTGAAGGCATTGTTGTATGCTACAGTATTCCTGAAGCCACACATGCAGGCAATGTCATCTGCCGGGCAGTCTGATTTCTCCATGAGTATCTTTGCAGCGTACTCTGCTCGTAGGGAGTTGATGTAATCGAGCGTCCTGTCGGGATCCTTATAGCGAGGCGCCAGTTTGCAGAACGTCTCATGACTGACTCCCATAAACTTAACCAGCGCGTAGTGGTCGAAATCTGGATCCGTGAAGGGCTTCTCCTTGTTGACACGGGCATCCATCTTCACGAAGAAGTTCTGCTCCTCGTCCTTCGGAACCATCTTGGCTTCTTTCGGCTTCGACAGCTTTTTCTTCAAGATCTCTTCCTGCTCTTCCAGCGACAGCGCTCGACCTTGGTCGCTTGCCTGAGCAAGAATCTCGTCGCCTACTATGGCCCGGTAGTTGTCCAGCGCAGTCAAAATGCGTCTGAGCTGCTCGTTCCGCTGACAGATAACCCTGTTATGATATAGACTGTAGCCACCCATCCCGATAAGTACTATCACGATGAAGATCAGTACCAAAATAATGTGGTTGGCATCGGTCAGCGTGTATCCGTGGGCGTGGCAGAAAGGTGTCGCCAAAAACAGCAACGAGGCGCTTGTAAGAATTCTCTCTTTCATAATCTTTGTAATGTTTAGTAATTGTATTATCATATCATTCACTCTCTTCTGATTCCAGTTCCTGCAACGTCTCCACGCGCCAAAGCAGGAAGACGATGATGACGATGGTGTTCACCTGGGCAAGATACTCCATGAAAAGAGTACCCTCATTATTGGTATAGGCCATGTGGACGAACAGGATGAATGCCAGCAAAAGCAGGCTCTGCCAAACTTCCTTTCGCTCCAGATCGGCATAGTTGTCGAGCAACCAGCGCCCATATTGTCTTAGCATGCGTACATAATATATAATAAACAGGACAGCCAGTAAGACCGTATAATACTCCATCACCGACCAGAAGACGTCGACATGGGTAACGATGCACACCACTGCCAGCACGGCGATGGGCGCAAACAACGGGATGAGCGGCCAGAGCGGCCGGCGACGATCCTGCAGCATACGAATGAGCACGCACATCATCAGCGGAACAAACGTGATGTGGTCGAGTGTGATCGCGATGATGTTACGCACCAGACGATCGTTGGCCAGGAACTGCGTTCCCAACAATACCCACCATACGTGACTCGCGACAACCGCTGCCATGAAAGCCGCCGTCCACCGACGCAGCACGCGACTCGACTTGATCTCCTCGCCCACGAACGCATTGCCCCGTCTGAAAAGCAGATACAGGCATGCCAGCAGGGCAAAGAAAGTCACCCCACCGTAAAGCATCATGAAAAACATGTCCTGTAGTCCTCGGTATTCGTACATATAAATAGCTGTTGACAGAAGTAAAACACAATTTTAACTCCACAAAGTTACATATTTTTTTCCAAACCGCCAAGCCCAAAACGCCCAAAACGAAAGATTTTGCAGATTTTGAAACAATTATTGCATATTTTGAAAGTCGCCCTCCGATTTTTGCATATTTTGAAACTCCGATTGCAGATTTTGAAAGTCCACCTCACCCCGATTACGTCCCTTCACCCCGCCAGCGCCAGTCTCACTTGCCCACCGATGAAATGGGCAAAAATGAAAATCTGCCGAAACTCCATCTGGAGTTTGAATTTACACTAAGAAAGAGGTGATAAGATCAAGGAACGTGAATATGCACAAAAAAAGTCCCGAATTTGACTTCGGGACATAATATATACGAGATCTATAGCCGTAATAATTATTCTTTTGATACCACAGCAGTCATTGCTTTTCCTGGCAGAAACTATGACAGCCTTCCTCATAGAATCAAAGCTCAGCAGATTCTTTATGACAATCTGCTGGAAAGACGGGCGACAGGAACCTTGAGCCAATACATATAATTCTTTTCCACAAGGG
>JAEEGG010000423.1_pt1 | contig 145992 bp, 118 predicted proteins | sample 9134161 | NCBI WGS metagenome assembly JAEEGG01 (sample SAMN16246543, study PRJNA631951) | gut metagenome | biome: gut microbiome; feature: rumen; material: CR-attached | host: Bos | place: Iran: Karaj | collected 2018-10
AGATCGTCAACGCCAACGCCCGCCTCTACGACCCCGTCCTTGGGCGCTTCTTCTCGCCCGACCCCTACGTCCAGATGCCCGACTTCACACAGAACTACAACAGGTACAGCTACTGTTTGAACAACCCAGTGATCTACAGCGATCCGACGGGAGAAGTGTTTGGGATAGATGACGCTATTATAATAGGGGCGATGGTAGGGGCTTTTTTTGGAGGAATCCGAGCGGATCAAAAAGGTGAAAGCTTTCTTGGTGGCATGGCAAAAGGAGCTTTCGTTGGTGGTTTGAGTGGTGCTTTAGGTGGAATAGGAGGGGCTGGAATGAGCTATGCGGAAAACCTTTTCCTTGGCGTTTGGGAAGGCGGTTTCACTGGTTATGTGGATGGCTTGGTTTGGGGTGAAGATCCAGGGAAGAGTATGCTGGATGGAATGGCTTCTGCAGCTGTTTTCACCACGCTTACCTCCGAAAATCTATGGAATGCATTCAGAGGAAAAGGCTTCAAGACAAATGCCAAAGTATTTGAGGATTTCAAGGCTGGATTATATACCAAACATGGAGAATGTTGGCAGCAAAAGGCTATGGAATACTTTAAATTTGATGGGAAGTATACTCCCAGAGAATATGATAACGATGCTTGGTACAACACTGAATCCGGGATTCATTATTCCGATGGAGCTTTTACATCATATGATGACTTATTAGCCTCTTCTACTAAAGAGTCCTTCGAAAAAGTTAGACATCAGACAAACACTTGGGAAAAACCTGTTAGTCCGACGGGAGAATTTTGTATTGATCGATGGCAAGCCGAATATGTCGGACATTTGAACTTGTATTATAACCAAGGTTTATATCCCGGAGTTACGACAGATTTAACTAAGAGTATTAATAACTGCATTGAAATGATGGGAAACTACAATCAATTGTTTAATTCTCATATATTTATTGTACCACCAAAATTCAAAGAAAAATGGTGGTATTTCATATATAAAATACCACGGCGCTATTAATCATATTTCAAATGAAAAAGTTATTGTATGTATTAATATATTTAATACTCTTCTTGTGTTACGGTAAGTTGTATTCTCAGGAAAACTCTTATATCATTGTATCAGACTCAAGTGAAGATAGCCTATTTTGTACTCAGTATTGTCCATTTTATGATTTTGATTCCAAGGAAAACATCATAGGAATGACCTTACCAGAACAAATGGTGTCATTACCCGAAAATAATATGATTCAATTGTTGGAAGCAATGCAAATTGTACTGGAATCAACTTTCGGATACAATCCACAAGGTTTACCATTTGTACTCTATGTAGTGGTGGATAACACTGGTATTGTTCGAGGAGTTATTGTTGATACCGAGAACCATCAAAGTAAACGTTCCGAGAATACGGCGCGTGTTGCATTTGACTATTTAAAAACAAAGGAATTTATACCAGCATCATTGCGTGGTAAACCTATAACCTACGGTTTTTATGTATTCGCTAAAATTAATGAGGAAAACAAGGTAAATAATGAAATAGGGGTTGCCACAGAACCAACTTCTTGGCCTGTTTATCAAAATAATCAATATTATCAAGAATTAAACGATTTTGTGAAAGATAATCTTCATTACGAAGACACTATTACAATAGCTCAAACAGTGCGTGTTAGGTTTATAGTGGATACTTTAGGTAATACTCATCATCATGAAATTGTTCACAGCGAGTCTCCAGCTTTAAATGATGAAGCATTGCGGATATGTAGATTAATAAGATTTGCAAAACCAGCTATGCAAAGGGATAGGCCGGTTTCTGTATGGTTTCACGTTCCTGTCAAGTTTGAGCCAAAGGTCGTGAAACCAAAACAAAAACATTGCATTTTTAAACGCCGCAAATAAAATGAGTGCCAGCCAGAACACCGTCCAGCAGACCCACTTCGACCCATGGGGCAACCGCATGAGCTACACTGCCTGGAACACCCCGCAGACGCAGGTGACGTTCCCCTTCAGCCGCGGCTTCACCGGGCACGAGCACTACGACCGCTTCAAGATCGTCAACGCCAACGCACGCCTCTACGACCCCGTCATCGGACGCTTCTTCTCGCCTGACCCCTACGTCCAGATGCCCGACTTCACACAAAGTTTCAACAGGTACAGCTACTGCATGAACAACCCGGTGATGTATAGCGACCCGGACGGGGAATACATTGTTGTGGATTCGTGGATTATTGGTTTTGTGAGCAAGTTTTTCCAAACAGGCTCACTAAAACAATCTTGGCAGGAAGCCAATAAGCGTGCGGAAAATGACGCCAAGTTGTGGGGTGGGTTATTTGAAACAGATCCTAACAAGAGTGTCTCGGGACAGGCTGGTGAGATTCTTTCAAGATTCACATGGCAAGCTCCACAAACTTTAGTAGGATGGTTGGTTGCTGAAAGTTGCAACACGCTTGGATTTGGCGGAGGCGTTGAATCCGTTGATTATGCTTATGGTGCCACGGTCACACGCACCAACAATCGTAATTGGGGAGCGGTAACGCTCGGCAACTACATAACGGGTGATAACAGAATTCGTGCTAATGCCAATAATTCATTGTTCCAACATGAATACGGGCATTATCTGCAAAGTCAGGAAATGGGTTTAGCATATCTTCCAAGGGTGGGCGTCCCTAGTATTCTTAGTTCACATGATCACGACTTCCATCCTGTTGAACAGGACGCTAACAGACGTGCTTTTCTATATTTTAACAGATATGTAGATGGTTTTTATAAATCTAAACATGAAATGGGAGCTTATAGGGGATGGGATTTCTATAATAACCCATTAAATATAGATCATTCAAACATATCCATGCAATATGTAGATTACCATGATGAGCAGTCTCTTCAGTTACTTGATAAACTTGCAATTCATGCCAAATGGTATGACTACGCTTGTTGGATGATTGCTCCGTTTGGTCCTATTGCTGTTGGGTTATATAACGCTATGTATTATAATGAGATATATTAAATCTAAACTGTCATCATGAAAAAAAGATTTAAAACACAGTTATTTTCCATTATTCTTCCTTTGATTGTTTTGCCATTGTGTGCGGGATTGTGTAGAAAAAATCCTGTCACTTGTCATCAATCAATTAAAGTGGTAAACAATTCGGATAGAACAGTTTCTATAAGAAGACCGGCCTTATTTCAAAGACCAGACGGCGATGAAGAGGTGTGGTTGCCTGAGCAAAACGCTTTTACTGTAACACCCAAGGACACAACTTTGATACAGCTTATCATACGTGATTGTCTGGAAGAGTACTCTAATACACCCTTTCCATTATATGTGTTGCCCGACTCTTTTCCTTGCATAACAACAACTTGGGATTCTTTGTATATCGTCTATGATATTCTGAAAACAATAGATCTGCAAGAATTAGGAGTAGATTCTCTTGTAAAAACCGATTATACAGTGTACTATCCTTAAGGTTATGAATGCTATCACCTACGACGGCAAGGGCAACATCGACGCCAAGACCGGGGTGGGGAGCTACTCGTACGGAGACGCAGGCCCACACGCCGTCACCGGCCTGGCGGGTGTCATCGGATGTCCCGTCCCCAACGCCGCCTGCGACGTGTCCTACGGCCTGTGGAACCTTCCCGTCTCCATCGCGGAGAACGGCTACGGCGTCTCCCTCGACTACGGGGGCGACGGTCTGCGCAGGCACACCCGTTTCCTGCACAACAACCTCCTGCAGAAGACCGTCACCCGCGTCTCCGGCCTCCACGAGGTGGAGACGACGGGCAGCGCCACCCGCAGTCTCGACTATGTCTATGCCGAGGGGCGCGTCGTGGCGGTGCACGTGTCCAACGGCAATGCCGACAGCCTCTACTACGTGCTCACCGACCGTCTGGGAAGCTGGGAGAAGGTGATGGACGATTTCAAGAACACCGTCCAGCAGACCCACTTCGACCCCTGGGGCAACCGCATGAGCTACACTGCCTGGAACACCTGCCAGACGCAGGTCGCGTTCCCCTTCAGCCGCGGCTTCACGGGCCACGAGCACTACGACCGCTTCAAGATCGTCAACGCCAACGCACGCCTCTACGACCCCGTCATCGGACGCTTCTTCTCGCCTGACCCCTACGTCCAGATGCCCGACTTCACACAAAGTTTCAACAGGTACAGCTACTGCATGAACAACCCGGTGATGTACAGCGACCCGGATGGAGAAATTTTCGGAACAGTTTTCGGTCTCATTTCCGACCTTGTCAACAACATCTTTGTTAGAACTGTTAAAGGAGAAAAATGGGACTGGACCCAAACAAAATATGGTTGGGCTATTGACAAAGGACTTGTAAAAACTGACCCCAATAAAAGCAAAACAGGACGGGTTTGGGAAGTTGTTTCACGGCTAACATGGCAGCTTCCCCAGACGCTACTTGGAGATCTGATTGTTTCAACCGCGAACGCATTTGGAAAGGTCAGTGGCGTTACATACGGTTATGGCATGACCGTAGTGGACATGAACTCAAAATACGGCGCGATAACCGTTGGCAACTATTCAGGAGGGCCCAGTGGTTACAGAGCCGACTGGCGAGACCATTTGTTTGTCCACGAATACGGGCATTATATCCAAAGCCAGCGACACGGGCCACTTTATATTTTCTCGGTGGCTATTCCCAGCTTACAAAGTGCTATTTTACAAACAAAAAACCCCGATTCTCCCCGTCATAATAGTAGGTGGTTTGAGGCGGATGCAAGTTGCAAAGGTTCCGCCTATTTTGACAAATATTACGGAAGTGGAAAAGAAGGGTATGTCACTGGCAGTCCCGATTTTTTTGATAGATACAGTTTCGCTTATGATAATCATTCGCCTTATATAAATCCACGCACTGGCAAGGATTTTCAACCATATCATTCTATATCAGGAAAGTTTCACTGGACTGATATACCAATCTATATTCCACTATTGGGTTTGTTCCCGTATTTGCTATATTTGTAAAACCATATAAAGTTTCGTCTATAATGAAAATACAAAAAAAAATTATCACCCTGTTTGTTGTGCTTATGTTTACTGGGTGTGATCCTTTATACCATGTATTTTTCAGTAATATATCTGAAAGATCTATTATTGTAAATTACTATACATCGTTTTATCCAGATACAACAATAATGGATTATTGGAATGTAATCCCAATTGAATCTCAGGACACATCAATGATATACGAGGTTATAGGAACACTTCCCGATTTTTTTCGTCCAAATTCTGATGACGTTTTACTGGACACTGTTTCCATTTTTATTTACGATGCTGATTCAATAAATTATTATTCATGGGATACGGTCGTTAAATACTATATGATATTGCAACGCTATGATATAAGTATGTCTGATTTGGAAGAATTGGAAAAAAGCAGAAACTTTTCTCTCTTGTTTTTCCCTCCCACCGAAGCGATGAAACACATCCACATGTGGCCGCCATACGGCACCTATGATCGGAATGGACGAAAAAAAGAGGTGAAACATTAGACATCCGAATCGTAATTCTTTGTATGTATTGTGACGTCCAAAATAACAACTAATTACAATATTATCAATAGTTCGTTAAAATTTTGATTATTAAGCGGCGGATTTTACGCCATAAAACAATAGTTCTTTGAAAATTTCCTGATTTAAGTTCAAGTTCGGTGTTTTTCCGAACGTTGATAATATTCGTTGGACCATTACCGTGTTGTGGATGAGGAGCTTGCCATCCTCGACCGAGAGGCTCAGCCCCGACTCGACAGAGAGGGCCTTGGCGATGTTGATGGCCGAAAGGGAGGCGTTAAAGGCGAAGTCTAGACTGTTGGAGTTGCGAGCTTGGCAGTTCGTCAGACCGGTGAACTGTTTCCCATCACGGTAGAGGAACTCGATAGCGAAGCGCGAGCGGTAAACCCAGTAGATGTCCTCGCCCGAGAGGGTCAGGTCGGTGGAGAAGTAAACCTTGCGCACCTGGGTCTTCTTGTCGGGATCGTCATAGACCGCGATGACTGCGCCGACGGAACGCTTGAGGCTGACTGCATAGACCTTGGCGAAGTAGGCGTCGGCCACGACAAGGTCGGTCAGTCCACGGAGCCTGTCGGCCACCGAGGCGAAGGCCCTCAGGTAGAGGCCGATGAGCGAGTTGGGGTCGTCCATGTGGACGAGGTAGTCTGGGGTCCTTCCTTTCCTTTTGCCCATGAAGGTCTGGACTGCAGTGAGGAAAAGCGCGAGACGGTCGGTGGCATCAACGAGAGCCATGCCGAGGATCTCCAGACCCCGCTTCGTGTCATTGGCCGTCCCGGACCAGAAGTAGCCCAGCCCCGGGGTCTTCTTTCCCGACTTGGGGATGTAGCACGGGTCGATAGCTATCGCCCTGAGGTGTCCTTCGGTACGGGATGCCAGGCCGGTGTTGAACGCCACCCAGTCGAACTTTCTCTTGAAGTTCTGGCGGAAGCGGCTCTCGCACGACTTGCCGAACCTGGCCATCTAGCTGAAGTTGACGCGTCCGGTTATGAAAAGATAACAAATCATGGTCTCGATGAAGAATTGTTTGAAAGATTTGTGTAAATCCGCTACGCGGAAAAGGAGCTGCTCGCAGATCCCTCTCAGCTGGTCAAGTGGATTGGTCTTCATTGTAATCTAATGTTTTAGCAACCACTAAATTACTAAAAATCAACTACTTGACCAAATTTTCAGACAACTATTTTAATATATTTATATATTTTATTGTAATTTATATATATTCTAAATAAATAAACAAGAACAATAAACTATGATTAAACTCAAATATCGGTTCTTGTCGATGAAAAACAAATTATTATATTGAAAATCAAATATTTATTTATTATTTAACGAAGTATTGAAAAAGTATGAATGAGTTTTATGTCCTAATGAATAAAGGATCTCGAGGAGAAGCTGTTTGTATTCCAGGTAATGTCTCGAATTCCGAATTTAACGAATCCCTAATTTTAAGAAATCAGGGATTGCCAAATAAACAAGTGGTTTATTCACCATGTCTAGGAAAAAAATTCTTTGATTTTAACATGGTAACCGCTTCACTAGATTTAATTTCAGAAAAAGTATATAATCTTCTTATGGATAATCATATCACTGGCTGGAAGGGAATTCCTGCAATCATTCATAAGCATGAGGATCTGAAATACTATCTTCTGACCATTACCGGCAGATGCGGACCGATAGACGAATCGAAAACAAGAATTGTTGACAGCACAACTCTATTCCCTGGTCAGACAGCAAAAGCCTACCAAGGTTTATTCTTTTCCGAAGACAGTTGGGATAAAAGTGACATGTTTGTCTCTGAATTTATTAATCACACTTTTATCACAGAAAAAGTCAAAACGCTTTTTGAGAAAAACAAGGTTTCTAATATCATCATCACCAATACTAAGGAATACCAATGGCTTTACTATTAAGTATTAGACACAATGAAAACAATAGAAATAATCAAAACTGGACTGCATTTTCAAAGTTGGGGTGAGATATATTGTGGGTGTAAAGCAAATTGGATCACTCCAGAAGATGTTTTGGTTTTATTGAGAGATAATAAAGTAGATCATGCTGATGAAAAAGACTTCGTTTCACTCTATTTAGCTTTAGATGAATCCTATTATCAGTTTCTCGAACAGCTGAAAAGTCTATTGTATAGAGAGGAAGGAATTGTTATTTCAAAAAATGAGGATGAGTTATCCGATATTGTTTTTGATTACATTCCATCTAAATTTTTCAAGATATGGGAGCTGGAGTTTTTAATGGAAATCATCAACTCACCTCTTTTAGTAAGTGAAAAACTCAATCAAGTTGCATTACTATTTGATGAGATGAATTATCCCGAAGAATGGAAACCTTTTTTATTCTATCAACAACAGAAAGATGGTTGTTATCTTGACGAAAAAACATTATATCAAAACCTAAATAATTACGTAGAAAGTCAAAAAAGATTGTTTGCATAGAAATACTGAAGGATACGGAACAAACATTACTATTATTGCTTAGATCAATTGAACAAATCAAAGAAAGGAGAATGAAGAATGCTACTTATAAAAACTTTAAACATGAAAACAATTATCAGAATAGGTATTTTAGGATTATTCTTTGCATTTGCGGGTTGTGATCCATTATTTCATATCAACATGGTTAATAATTATACAAATTCCATCTATTTTGCTTCTCCTGAGTTAAATTGTATTTCGCTATATCCCGACACAATTTTACCGATGGATATAAACATTAATTGTTATATAGAATCTTGGGAAAAACTAAAAACAAAAGACACAGTGGCTTTCAGAGAGTATTTTGCATCACCAATAGAGGAGATTTTCTGCGGTAATGATACCATTTCTTTTTATATATTTGATGCCGATACCGTTGATTTGTATTCCTGGGACACTATCATAAAATACAACATGGTGCTACAACGGTATGATTTAAGCAGGCAGGATTTTGAAGACAGGAATGAATCATGGCTAGTGGATGACGCTTGGTTTTATTTTCCTCCCACTGAATCAATGAAACATATTCACATGTGGCCGCCATACGGCACCTATGATCGGAATGGACGAAGAAAAGAGGTGAAACATTAGACATCCGAATCGTAATTCTTTGTATGTATTGTGACGTCCAAAAAAGCTGTTCATGGACAACAGAATCGACGGGAGTTCCTCGCGGACGATACTTAACCCACGGAGCATCCCGGGGCGACCAGGTCGCTGGGGGTGAGCAGAACGAGACGGCCGTCTTTGTCCTCGGCGGAGAGGATCATGCCCTCGCTGACCACACCCTTGAGCTTGCGCGGCTCGAAGTTGGCGATGAAGCAGACCTGCTTGCCGACGAGCTTCTCAGGCTCGGTGTAGTACTTGGCGATGCCGCTCACGATGGTGCGTTTGTTCATCCCGTCGTCGATGAGGAACTGCAACAGCTTGTCGGCCTTTGGCACCTTCTGGCACTCCAAGATGGTACCCACACGGATATCCACTTTCATGAAGTCGTCGAAGCTGACGTTCTGCTTCACCTCGGCAGGCTTCCAGGCATTGAGCTGGTTGGCCTTCTTAGTGTCTTCCAACTTCTGCAACTGGGCGGCCACCACGCGGTCCTCAACCTTCTCGAACAGCAACTCGGGCTGGCCGATGACATGGCCCTCGGGCAGCAAAACGGTCTCACATGCATCATTCCACCCCTTCACGGTGAGGCCAATCATCTGCTGGAGCTTCTTGGCGCTGAACGGCAGGAAAGGCTCGCTCAAGATGGCGAGGTGCGCCACAATCTGCAAGCTGACGGCCATCACGGTCTTGACACGTTCCGGGTCGGTCTTGATCTGCTTCCAAGGCTCGTTGTCGGTGAGGTATTTATTACCGAGACGGGCCAGGTTCATCAGCTCGGAGAGGGCTTCACGGAATTTGTAAGTATCGAGCAGGTGGCCGATCTTTGAAGGATAGGCATTCATCTCTTCGATGACGGCCTTGTCGGTATCGTTCAATCCACCCAAGACGGGCACAGCGCCTTCGTAGTACTTGTGGGTCAACACCAAGGTGCGGTTGACAAAGTTGCCGAAGATGGCCAGCAGCTCGTTGTTGTTGCGGTCCTGATAGTCCTTCCAGGTGAAGTTGTTGTCTTTGGTCTCAGGGGCGTTGGCGGTGAGCACATAACGCAATACGTCTTGCTTGCCGGGGAACTCCTCGAGGTACTCGTGGAGCCACACGGCCCAGTTACGTGAGGTCGAGATCTTGTCGTTCTCGAGGTTGAGGAACTCGTTGGCGGGGACGTTGTCGGGCATGATGTAGTCGCCGTAAGCCTTCATCATGCAAGGGAAGATAATGCAGTGGAACACGATGTTGTCCTTGCCGATGAAGTGTACCAGCTTGGTCTCAGGGTCTTTCCACCACTTCTCCCAGTCGTCGCCACGCTGTTCGCAGATCTCCTTGGTGTTGGAGATGTAGCCGATGGGGGCATCGAACCACACGTAGAGCACCTTGCCGTCGGCATTCTCCAACGGGACGGGGACACCCCAGTCGAGGTCGCGGGTGACGGCACGGGGTTGCAAGCCTCCGTCGAGCCAGCTCTTCACCTGGCCATAGACGTTGGATTTCCATTCCTTATGGCCTTCGAGGATCCACTCGCGGAGCCAAGGCTCGTATTGGTCGAGCGGCAGATACCAGTGCTTGGTGGGTTTCTTCACAAGGGCAGCGCCGCTAAGCTGTGAATGCGGGTTGATGAGCTCGTCGGGGCTCAACGAAGAGCCGCATTTCTCGCACTGGTCGCCGTAGGCACCCTCGGCACCGCATTTCGGGCAGGTGCCCACAATATAACGGTCGGAAAGGAACTTCTGGCGTTCCGGATCGAAGTACTGCTCCGTCTCCTTCTCGATGAACTTCCCTTCGTCGTAAAGCTTCTTGAAGAACTCCTGTGCGGTGGCACGATGCATCTTCGACGAGGTACGGGAATAGATGTCGTAGCTGATGCCCAATTCCTCGAACGATTTCTTGATGATGGCATGATAGCGGTCGACGATGTCCTGAGGGGTGCATCCTTCCTTCTCTGCCTTGATGGTGATCGGCACACCGTGCTCGTCGGAACCACCGACAAACAGGACGTCCTCGCCGCGCATTCGCAGATAACGGACGTAAGTGTCGGCAGGGATATAGACGCCGGCAAGATGACCGATGTGAACGGGGCCGTTGGCGTAGGGCAAGGCCGTGGTTACCGTGTAACGCTTGAAGTGTTTGTTCGTTGATTCCATAGTGATGCTTAAATAGTTGTAAAAAACAGGTTGCAAAGATACAAAAATCAGATGGTTTTTTATATTTTTGCTTAGTAAAACATTAATTTGCATCGATCTACACTAACAAAAACAATACTATGGACCTTAACAGCATCTTAGGAGCGTTGACCGCCGGCAGTGCCGTCAACGACATGGGCAAACAATTCAACATGAACAGCAACCAGGTGAACTCGGTGATCACGAGTGCCTTGCCGACCCTCATCGGCGCCATGCAGAAGAACACCGCCACCGAAAGCGGCGCCTCTTCGCTGGCCGGCGCCTTGGCCAGCCATCTGGGCGACGGTATCAACCTGAACAGTGCCAACCTGCTCGACGGCAGCAAAATCCTGGGACACATCCTGGGCGGCAACTCCGATTCCTTCATTTCGGCCTTGGCCAAGAAGAACGGCGTGAGCACCAACCAGGCAGGCGGCATCCTCTCCGCCATCCTTCCCATGCTCCTTGGCCTCCTTGGCAAGGGTCAGAAGAGCAACAACGTCGGCATCGGCGGCCTGGGCGGCATGCTCGGCGCCATCCTCGGCGGCGGCAGCGCCAAACCCCAAGCCTCGGGCGGTGGCCTCGGAAGCCTGTTGGGCGGTGCCATGGGCGACAAGAACAACAACGGCATCCCGGACATCATCGAAGGCTTCATGAAATAACGGAAACTGACTAACCGAACAACTGAACCATGGACATTATCATTGCTGGCGACGGTGAAGTGGGACTGCACTTGGCGGAAGCCTTGGTGCGCGACAACCACAACATCACCATTGTTGACCCGCACGAAGAGCTGTTGAAGATGGTGGAATCGCATTCCGACCTGATGACCATCACGGGCGATTCCACCTCCACCTCCGTGTTGCGCAGGGCCAACGTCTCGCATACCGACCTGGTGATCTCCGTGCTCCACGACGAGCACATCAACCTGCTCACGGCCATCATCGCCAAAAAGCTGGGGGCCAAGAAAGTGATCGCCCGTGTCAACACGATGGAAAACCTGAGTCCCGAGGTATGGCGCATGTATCAAGACCTGGGCATCGACGGATTGGTGTCGCCCGAAGACATCGCCGCCCAGGAGATCATCTCGCTGCTGAAACAAAACGCCTCGCTGGAGACCTACGACTTTTCGGGCGGCAAGCTGCAACTGTTCATGGTGAAGCTTGAGTCGGAAGCCGAGATCATCGGGAAGAGCGTCGAGGAAGTCACCGAGCAATACCAGCACATCGATTTCCGTATCGCCGCCATCCACCGCCGGCAAAACACCTTCATCCCTCAGAACGACACGGTGTTCCAGCTGGCCGACATGGTCTATGTGGTGACCAAGCCCCATGCCATCAAAGACATCATCCGGCTGAGCGGCAAGAAGCAGATCAATGTCCATAACGTCATGATCGTGGGCGGTGGCCGTGTCGGAAGGATCACCGCCAAACGATTGGAAAACGACCTCAACATCAAGATCCTGGAGAACGACAAAAACCGTTGCTCCGACCTCACCAACATCCTATCGAAGGCCCTGGTGGTCCATGCCGACGCCCGTAACCTCGACATCCTCGAGGAAGAAGGCATCGCAGGCATGGACGCCTTCATCGCCGTCACCGACAACACCGAGACCAACATCCTGACCTGTCTCCAGGCCAAGGCGTTCGGGGTGAAAAAGACCATCGCCCTGGTCGAGAACATCGACTACATCGACATCTCGCAGAACATCGGCATCGACAGCATCATCAACAAGAAACTCATCGCCGCCAGCTACATGGTGCGTTACACCCTGGGTGCCAAGGTGTCGTCGATGAAATGCCTCAGCGGCATCGACGCCGACATCGTCGAGTTCGAGGTGCGCCAGGGCGCCGCCGTCACCCGAAAGATGATCGGCAAGCTCGACATGCCCACCGACGCCATCATCTGCGGCATCGTACGCGACGGAGAGAGCTACATCGCCACCGAGGAATTCGAGATCCAGACCGACGACCGTGTGGTGGTATTGGCCCTGCCCAACGCCATCCCCGCCGTCGAACGGCTGTTCCACTAACCTAGCCTTACGTTTCACCAAGCTTTCATCACGATGAGCACCGCCAAGATCAGCATCCCCGTCCTGTTGCGCATCCAAGGAACGCTCCTGCTCATCGAGGGACTGTTCATGCTCACCATCCTGCCGGTAACCTACCAGCACCATGGCATCCATGTGTACAGCATCCCCATGTCGGCCTTGATCACCACCCTCACCGGGTTTATCCTGCTGTTCTCGACGCGAAGACGCAAAGGACAACGGCTCAACTTCCGTGAAGGCGTCCTTACCATCTCGCTGTCGTGGGTCGTGGTCTCGGTGTTTGGCGGCTTGCCTTTCCTGCTCAGCAAAAGCGTCCCCAATTTCACCGACGCCTTCTTTGAGGCCCTCTCCGGCTTCACCACCACCGGTGCCAGCACGCTCACCCAACTCGAGTCCGTCCCGAAAGACATCCTGTTGTGGCGCAGCATGACACAGTGGCTCGGCGGTTTGGCCGTCATCGTGTTCGCCGTGGCCCTCCTTCCCTTCCTCAGCGCCGGCGGGATGCAGCTGTTTGTGGCTGAGATGAACGGCATCAACTACGACAAGCTCCACCCCCGCATCATGCATACCACCAAGCGCCTATGGGGCCTGTATGCCTTCTTCACCCTATTGGAAATCATCTTGCTGCATGGAGGCGACATGGACTGGTTCGATGCCGTATGCCACTCCATGACCACCATCTCCTCCGGCGGCTTCTCCACCCATTCCAGCAGCCTGGCCGGCTACTCCAACTACACGCAGATGGTCGTGTTCTTCTTCATGCTGCTTTCGGGATGCAACTTCACCCTGCTGCTCATCACCTTGGTGCGTAACCCGATGGCCCTGTTCCGCAACGAGGAGTTCAAGCATTTCATGATCCTTGTGCTTGGAGTCGGCACCCTGCTTGCGGTGATGCTGGCCTTCTCCGTCAAGATGCCCGTCGGCAGCTCCCTGCGAGCCGGGTTCTTCAGTGCCGCCTCGGCCTTGACCACGACAGGGTTCTTTGTGCACGACTACAACCAGTGGCCCGCCGTGTTCTGGACCCTGCTACTGTTGTTGATGTTCATCGGAGCCTGCTCCGGCTCCACGGCGGGCGGCATCAAGATCATACGACACCTCATCTTCACCAAGAACACCTACCTCGAGTTGAAACGCATCATCCATCCCAATGCGGTCATCCCGGTGAAGATCAACAAGAAATCCATCTCCAACAGCACCCTCTCCAAGACGATGACCTTCGTGTTCGTGTATTTCTTCGTGTTTATCGGCGGCATCGTCATCCTGCTCGGCATGGGCGTCGATTTCAACACCTCGGTGGGTGCCTCCATCGCCACCCTGAGCAACATCGGAACCGGCATCGGCGACGTGGGGCCTTATGGCACCTATGCCTTCCTTCCCCAAGCCGCCAAATGGGTGTTGGCCGTGTTCATGCTCCTGGGCCGGGTCGAAGTCTTTACCTTGATCACGCTGTTCTCAAGAAACTTCTGGAGGAGCTGACCTATCCAAATGAATACTATTTAAATCACTGTATATGAAAAAGTTACTACTCTTAATCGGATTGACACTGATCCAAGTCTCCCTGACCATGGGACAATGGACCAGCCCAGGCAATGGAACCACCTACACCTTGCGCGACCTGGTAGCTTCGTCAGAAGGCTGCGTCACCCACGAAACGGGGACGGGCGCCTATCATTTCCATCAAGACCTGACCATCGCGCCCCACGACTGCCTGACCGTGGTGCCCGAAGACTTCACCACCATCGACGCCGACGCCGGCGGCATCCTCTGCCATGGCAACGTGTTGCTGACCATCAAGGGGGGACTTGTCATCGACTGCGGCGACATCGACGTCTATCTGGAGCCCGACTCGGTGAGCCGCCTCCGCGTCGTTCTCGACCACAGCACCGAGGCGTCACGCTTTGTCCATACCAAGATGTTCTATATGAGCGGCATCCAAGTGATTGAGAGTGCCGTCTCGTTCGACGACTGTCTGTTCCAATCGTTCGACAAGACCGAAACCAATGGAGCGATCCAGTACCGTGGCTGTGACCCCGTGCTCACCGGATGCATCTTCCAAGGCAACTACGGGTCCGCCATCAGCGGCGTCAACGGCTCCCCCCAGATCGATCGCTGCGAGTTCCGCTACAACGTCCTGTCGAAGGAAGACATGCCCCAACTCGACTTCCGCCAGGGAGGGGCGGACACCCTGCGCCTCCTCAACAGCAAGGTGGTCGGGCTCTATCCGCTGGTGGGCGGCATCATGATCACAGACCCGAGGGAACAGGAGGGCACCAAGGTCCTTGTCCAAGGCTGCTTCATCGCCGACAACCGCTACGGATACTGCCAACAAGGCCTTCATGTCGATGCACTGCTCCGTGACAACCAGATCGTCTGTAACCAGATCGCCCCCAACCCCGCCAACGATGGTTTCGGCGTCTGCCTGCAAGACCAGACCAAAGCCACGCTGCGCCACAACCTCCTCCACAGCAACCTCTGGGGCGTGCTCGTACAGGGACAGGCCACGCTCGACATGGGCACTGCCGACGACTACGGACACAACATCCTCTACAACAACCACAACGGTTCCAATGGCACCGATCAGGCGTATGCCCTCTACCTCGAAGGCACCAACGACGCCAGCGCCGTAGGCAACTACTGGGGCGGCACCACGGAGGAATTCGCCGAAGGCGTCATCTACCACCGTCCCGACCTCGGAGCGGACCATGGCCTCGTCGCCTATCTGCCCATCCTCACGGTCAACGACTGGAGCCTCGCCGAGGCAAGCCCATCGGCCACCAACGCCTATCCCAACCCCACCGAAGGCCTGTTTGTGCTGGCTGCCGGACAAGGCGCGGGGTTCACCTACGAAGTGTACACCCTCACAGGCCAGCAGGTGCTGCAAGGCGCCGCCGAAGGCGCGACGGCCACGGTCGACCTGCAGGCGTTCCCCGCCGGCGTCTATACCGTCGTGGCACGCTCCGCCCAAGGCACCGTTCAGACGGTACGGCTGATCAAACGCTGACAGCGCTTTCCCTAAATAAACAGCGCTTTCCCATATAAAACGAGGGCGTCAAACCCAAGCTGGGTTTGACGCCCTCGTCGTTTGTCGCGACACCACGTCCCGACCGCTTATTTCACGATCTTGATGACGATCGGAATCGCCGCGTTGCCATTCTCAAAGTGGTAGCTGTATTCCTCGCTATAGATGTCGGTGGTAAGGGTAATCACGTAGGTCTTGCCGGGCGCAAACGCCTTGAAGAACTTGGTATCCGTCTCGGGAATCTCCGTGGCATCGGTCACGGTACGGGAAACGACCGCGGTGTTCGAGGCGATCGCCTCTTCCAAGGATTGGTTCGGCTTCAGCTCGTAGACATTCACCTCATATTGCACCACGTCATTCTCGGCAGCCTCCGTGAAAGCCTCCCAAGAGACCGGGAAGGTCTTTGCTTTCTTCACTTCGGGGATGGTAACGGGAACCACGACATTCATCGGGTCGTAGAGGTCCACTCCGGTGCGATCGACAGGCGCCTTCCACTGCGGTGCACGGTGTCCCGGAACTGCGGGGTCGTCGCCCCATTGGAAGAAGACGCCATTGGCATAGGCCAACTCCTGCTCCACGAATTCGCGTGAGACGGTGTCGTGGACGTGCTCGGCCAGCATCTCATTGACATAGAAACTGGTATCGGCAATCTCGTAGTCCCAGTAATCGGCCTTGAACGAAGTCGACAGCTGCAGGTAGTAGAGGTTGCTCTGTTCCAGTCCAGCCCCCCATCCAGCGAGGGAACGCTTGATCAACTCATGGCTGTCCATCTTGCTGTAATGGTCGTCCACCACACCGATGGTGTCGCTGAACAGCGGCATGTAGGCGGTGATGCTGTCGACGCCGCCGTCCACGTAGTCATACAGCTCGACGATGTAGGAGACGTCTTTCACCGCGTCGTGACGCAGAGGCATGAAACGCACCTCCAGGTCGTCGGTCATCGGGACGGTGTAGTAGCCGTCGCTCTCCACATAACGGTGCTTGGGGTTGGGCACGTATTTCCATTCCTCGGGATAGGCGGTCACCAGGTTGGTCACCGTGGCAGCGTCACGGATGAACTCCGCAAAATAAGGCTCCTTCATCTCCTCAACGATGGTTTCCAATCCCGACACGGTTTCGACACCGCCGGTCCATAGCGTCATGCCCTCAATGCCTTCGCTCTGCTCTCCTTCCTCGCTCTCGTCTTCCACGACGTAGCCGTACCTTCTCGAAGACCGGACACTGGCATCCACCGTGGCACCATCCAGATTCTCGTTGGGATAGATCGGGTTATAGATCCCTGTTCCGGGAACAATCTGTTGGTTGTAGCCCCAGAAAAAAGCCATGGGCTGGCTGTTGCCGTTGTTGGCGATGATGAAGATGTCGTCGTTTCTGTTGGAAATGGTTTCGGCATGCACCTGCGCCACATAGAGCGCTCCCACTTCCAGCTGCACCTTGATGTCGCGCAAGGTGTCGAGCACCACATAATTGCTGTTGCGGACCTCGGCCGAGAAAACAGTGGGATTGTACTTGATGGCGTCGTTGTAGTTCTGGCCGTTCAGCACCTTGACCATCTTGAACTGATATCTGAAACGGGTGTTTCTTCCGGCACAGTTGGAGATGACCGGTACCCAGAAGAAGTTGACCTTACGGCTCGGGGTAACGATCATGGCGCCATTCGAGGAGATCTGCGCTCCCGCCATGGGCGACACCAGTTCGGGTGCGGAACCCGAATAGCAGATGTCGAAATCGAAGCAGCCATCACCGATGGGTTCGCTGGTCAAACCGCGACTGTCCCAACGGTAAACGGTGACGCAAAGGTGGTATTTGCCTTCAGGCAACTGTTGGTAATCGAGTGGATTACTGTAGTTTACATTGGTCTCGGCACGATGCACCACCTGGGTCTGCAACACATCGGACCGCATCATGTTGGGCCCCTCGTTCAGGTGGATGGGCACCAAAGGAAGCGAACCGGGCCGCGTGCGCACATAGAAGGTGCTGCCGGCAAGGGTGAAATCCATGTCGAAATAGACGTCCAGGCCTGCACTTCCGGCACCGGTCAGGATGAACTGCACATTGAAGTAACGAAGCGGATCGTCCAGATAGCTGGTCACGGTCACCGGCAAGGCAGGGATCCGTTGGCTCATCAACACCTGAACGGTCTGTGCCGATACAGACTTCAGACCCGTAACAAGGGCGATCGCCAAAACGAAGATTCGAATAATGTGTTTCATATCAAGCTTGTTTTTTTATTATTCAGATAGGTTACGCGGTTGTTTTTTTGACTTCACCAGACGCGAGGCGAAACTGTAGCTGTAGTCCACCATGAAGCGCACATCGGTGTTGACGGCCACATGCTGACCGATGATGATGTTGTCGCTGTAGTTGCTGATCGAGAAATACACCGAGGCGCGATGGCGGTCCTTGTATTTCAGCGTGGTGCCCAAACGAGCCGCAAGAGAGACGTCGTTGGTGATCTCGCTTTGGAGGGTTGCACCGACGCGACGGGCCAGGTGGTTGAGCACCTGCCGCTCCGGATCCGTAAAGTCTTTGGCATCCGCCTTTTCCACGTTGTAGGCCATCGTCAGTCGGGCGTTGCCCGTCAAGGTCAGGTCGTTCCTCTTGATGAAGATGTTGTTGATACCTCCCGAAAGGCCATGGGAGTTGTAGTTGTTGCCATAGGCGCGCGACAGGGAGTATTCGTAATTGGCATCCAGCGAAATCCGCTGAGCGGCAAGGTACACTTCATAACCGAGGCCGAAACTCGTTGTGGTGACATTGAGGAAATAGCTGTCCATGAGCTTGTTGCGGTTCTTGTTCTGCAAGAGGGTGAAATCCAAGCTGAAGGTATGGTCGTTGTCGAGCGACAAGGTATAGCTGGGAGAGAGGTTCAAGGAATGGGTGATCTGGTTGACGCGAACCTCCTCGGGAACCACCATGACCCCGTCGTGCATTTTCTGCGTCACGCCGTAGTAGACCGCCGACAAGGCGATGTTGTCGCCGAAGAAATTGCTCCAATTGACGGAATAGGAACCCACCTGGTTGGTGTACAGCTGTTTCTTGTCGAGGTTGTCACGCTGCAGGTAGCCGTTCAAGCTCAGGTAAGCGGTGTTGTTCAACAGGTTGGTGGCGAGGTTGCCGCCGAAGGTCTGGGCGTTTTGGTTGAATCCGTTGGCGCCAAGGGAGGTGTAGTCGGGCTGCACAAAGCGGTACGTCAACATCGCGGTGACCGGCTGGAAGTCCAAGTTCAGCAAGGCATCGCCGGCAAAGCGGACCTCGCTGCCATAACGGATGTTGTAAAGACCTGACTTACGCAAGCCTCCCATGAGCTTGTTGGCCAAGGCGATCCCGTCACCCTCTCCCTCAATCACGATCTCGTCGCGGGTGATGTCGGGCGTGAACAGGCTCGCACCCATGTTGGCCTCAAACATCACATGTTTGCCGATGGTGAAATGTCCTTTCAAGCCCATGGCCAGGTTTTCCTTGCCCTTGATGGTCGAGTCGCGCACGATGAGCAAGGTGTCGATATCGTTGGTGGAGTACACATTGTACATATACCATTGCGCCGGCAAGCTGTTCAGGTCGTCCTTGGCATGCAACAAACTGAGATCCACATAGTTACGTAAGCTTCCTACGGCTATGTGGGCGGCGTAGGCCCTGCGCTTGAAGGTGGGATAGGTGGTATAGGCCACATTGTTCATACCCAGCAACGAGTCGGACAGGAAGGTGATGGCGTCGCGGTCGTCAAGCTGCGTACGGAAGGTGGTGGCATGGTCGAAATTGCCATAGAAGCCTCCGAAACGGAACTTGTTGCCCCGGTATTCCAAGCCTACACCATCGAAGGAAATGCCGTTATAGGTGTAGTTGGAGAAGTTCATGCATGCCGTGCCCAAATAAAAGGTGAACTTTTTCCACGTAGGCATAAAATTGATCGTAAAGGACGGCCTGGAAAAGTTGAACTGTTCCGAACTCACGTTGATCAGATTCAGATTCATTGGAACACTGATGCCATAGACATTGAATGTCGTATTGGCGTAGGCAATGGCCGAGAATGGTGAATTGTAGTGCAGGTCGGCATTGTTCCACGACGAGGTGACCTGTGTTCCGACCGTACCGGATACGGTGAGCGGGTCGACGAGCGTTTGGTATTCCGACTCCTGTGCCATTGAGGTCAACGGCAGACCGAACAACAACGAGAAACACAGGATTTGCAATAAGTGTACATAACGTTTCATGGCAAGCGTATTCGTTATCACTGATTTGTTTTTGCGAAAATACAAATAAAACAACAAAAAACCTGCTTTTGTGAAAAATTAATTAAAAAACCCCGCCGCATGTCCATGCGGCGGGGTAAGGTTCATCCGTTGGAAAGAAGGCTTATTCCTTCACAAATCTCCTGATCTCAACCTTGTTGTCGGTGACCAGGCGGATCACATAGGTTCCAGCGGCATAGTCCTCGACGTTGAACTCGATCCTGTCGGAACCACAACGCTGTTTGCTCACCAAGGTGCCGTTGATCGTGTAGACCTCGTACATCTTGATAGGCTCGGAAGCCTCGACGGTCACCTTTTCGGAGGCAGGATTCGGGAACAGTGAAACGGTGAGGCCACTGGTTTCGTCGATGCCTTCCGTGTTCCGCAGGTGCGCCACATAATGGCCGGTCCCTGTCACAACGAAGGTATAGCTCGCTTCTTCGGAAACGACTTGACCATTCAAGGTCCAGTTGATGAAGGTGTAGTTTTCGTGCGGATCGACCGTCAGCGTGCAGGTCTCGCCATAGTGGAAGGTACCCGTACCCGTGATGTCACCCATGTCGGCAGGATCGGCCTCGGCCGTGATCTGGTAGCTGGCAACGCTGAAGTGGGCCACCAAGGTGCGGTTGGCCGTCACTTGGAAGCTGTAGGAGGCGTTGGTGGAGACCACTGTGCCGTTTTCGGTCCAGTTCTCGAAGATGTAACCCGCAGCAGGCGTTGCCGTCAGCGTGCAGTTGAAGAAATGGTTGTAGGTGCCCGCACCTTCGATGGTGCCGCCGTTGGCCGGGTCGGCCGTGGCATTGATCACATAGGTTTGCAGCGCGAAGTTGGCCACCAGCGTCCGCTCGCCCGTCACCGTGAAGGTGTAGTTGGCATTGGTGGAGACCACCGTGCCGTTCTCGGTCCAGTTCTCGAAGGTGTAGCCCGCGTTGGCCGTAGCCGTCACCTGGCAGCTGGCGCCGTAGTTGTAGGTGCCTGAGCCTGTGACCGTGCCACCGTTGGAGGCGTTGGCCATGACCGTGATCTCATAGCTGTTCAGCTCGAAGTGGGCCACGTAGGCAGCCGCCTCGGTTACGTTGAAGGTATAGCTTGCATCGGTAGACACCTGCGTGCCGTTCTTGGTCCAGTTGACGAAGGTGTAGCCCGCGTTGGCCGTCGCTGTCAGCGTGCAGCTGGCGCCGTGGTTGTAGGTGCCGGCACCGGCGACGGTACCGCCGTTGGTCGGATTGGCCGTCGCGGTAATGGCGTAGCTGTTCAGTGTGAAGTTGGCCACGTAGGCACCGGCTTCGGTCACCGTGAGGGTGAAGCTCGGCGTCGTTGCCACCTGCGTGCCGTTCTTGGTCCAGTTGACGAAGGTGTACCCCTCGGCAGCCGTTGCCGTCAGCGTGCAGCTGGCGCCATGGTTGTAGGTGCCTGCACCGGTGATGGTGCCACCCGCAGCCGGATTGGCCTCAGCCGTGATCTCATAGCTGTTCAGCTCGAAGTGGGCCACCAAGGCAGCCGGAGCTAACACCGTAAAGGTATAGGTGGCGGTCGTTGCCACTTCTTCACCAAAATTCGTCCAGTTGACGAAGGTATAGCCTTCGTTGGCCGTAGCCGTCACCGTGCATGAGGAGCCGTATTCGAAATCGCCTTCGCCCTCGACGAAGCCCTCGCCTTCGATGGTGCCGCCTTCAGCCGGGTCGGCCTCAACCATGACCGCGTAGATATCGAGCTCGAAGTTGGCCACCAAGGTCCGTGCGCCTTCCACCATAAAGGTGTATTCCGGCATGCTGGAGACCTCAACACCATCTTCGGTCCAGTTGACGAAGCTGTAACCATCGGCGGGTGTCGCCGTCAGCGTGCACTCCTCGAAGTGGTTGTAGGTGCCACCACCGTCGATGGTGCCGCCCACAGCCGGGTTGGCCGTGGCCGTGATCTCATAGCTACCCAACTCGAAGTGGGCCACCAGCGTCCGTGCGCCCTCCACCTCGAAGGTATAGGCCAGGTCGGTGGAGACTTCCGTGCCGTTCTCGGTCCAGTTCAGGAAGGTGTAGCCTTCGGCCGGAACAGCCGTCAGCGTGCACTCCTCAAAGTGGTTGTAGGTGCCAGCGCCGTCGACGGTGCCGCCCTCGGCCGGGTTGGCCTCAGCCGCGATCTCGTAGCTGTTCAGCTCGAAGTTGGCAAACAAGAGCCGTTCACCCGTCACTGTGAAAGTGTATTCAGCGTCGGTGGAGACCTCCGTTTCGCCTTCGGTCCAGTTCACGAAGTGGTAACCCACAAGAGGCGTTGCCGTCACCGTGCACTCCTCGAAGTGGTTGTAGGTGTCGCCGCCATTAACGAGACCGCCCTCCTCGGGATGGGCCTCGACCAAGATCGTATAGCTGTTCAGCTCGAAGTTGGCCACCAAGGTCCGTTCGCCTTCCACCATGAAGGTATAAACCAGGTCGGTGGAGACCGCTGTGCCGTTCTCGGTCCAGTTCAGGAAGGTGTAGCCCTCGGCCGGTGCAGCCGTCAGCGTGCACTCCTCGAAGTGGTTGTAGGTACCCGCACCGTCAACGGTGCCGCCTTCAATCGGGCTGGCCTCGGCCGTGATCGCATAGCTGTTCAGCTCGAAGTGGGCCACCAAGGCAGCCGGCGCTTCCACCGTAAAGGTATAGGTGGCGGTTGTAGCCACTTCATCGCCAAAATTCGTCCAGTTGACGAAGGTATAGCCTTCGTTGGCAATCGCCGTCACTGTGCACGAGGAGCCGTATTCGAAATCGCCTTCGCCCTCAACGAAGCCCTCGCCTTCGATGGTGCCGCCTTCAGCCGGGTCGGCCTCAACCATGACCGCGTAGACATCGAGCTCGAAGTTGGCGACCAAGGTATGTGCGGCCTCCACCGTAAAGGTGTATTCCATCTCTCTGGAGACCTCAACACCGTCTTCGGTCCAGTTCACGAAGCTGTAGCCATCGTTGGGCGTCACAACCAGCGTGCAGGTCGCGCCGTGGTCGAAGGTTCCGACACCGTCCACGAGACCCTCGCCGGTGACGTTACCGCCCTCGGCCGGGTTGGCCGAAACCTCGATCTCATAAGTGCTCCATTCGAAGTGGGCGACCAAGGTCCGGTCTGCGGATGCCGGGAAGGTGTAGGTGGCATCGGTAGAAACCTCTTCGCCGTTCTCGGTCCAGTTCACAAAGGAGTATCCCTCGTTCGGCGTGGCGGTCAGTGTGACGGTGGATTGGTAGGCATAGGTGCCCGTACCGGAAATGGTGCCGCCTTCCTCAGGATTCGCGGTGGCAGCAATGATGAAGTTCTTCTTGGTAAACTGTGCGATGTAGGTACCTGCCTCGGTTACCTCGAAGGTATAGTAGGCATCGGTGGATACTTGAGTGCCATTCTTCATCCATCTGGCGAAGGTGTAGCCCGTAGCGGGATTGGCCTTCAGTGTACAACTGGCGCCCGCTTCATAGGAGCCTGCACCGGATACGGTACCGCCGTTGGCCGGGCTGGCCTTGACCGTGATGTCGAAGGTGCCCAACGTGAAGGAGGCTACCAACGTGTGCTCGCCAGTCACCGTAAAGGTGTATTCAGCGTCGGTGGATACGATCTCACCGTTCTCCATCCAGCCTTCGAACAGATAGTCGTCGCTGGGAGTAGCCGTCAGCGTGCATTCGCTGCCGTGGGTGAAGGTTCCAACGCCGTCGACGAGACCCTCGCCCGAGACCGTGCCACCCTCGGCCGGATCGGCCGTGGCCGTGATCTCGTAGCTGTTCAATTCGAAGTTGGCCGTCAAGATACGCCGACCGTCCACCACGAAGGTGTATTCAGCATCGGTGGAGACTACCTGCTGGCCTTCGTCAGTCCAGTTCACGAAGTGGTAACCCTCTTGAGGTATCGCCGTCAGCGTGCACTCATCAAAGTGGTTGTAGGTGCCAGCACCCTCGACGGTACCACCCTCAGTCGGATTGGCCGTAGCCGTGATGCCGTAGCTCTTCAATTCGAAGTTGGCAACCAAAACATGCGTTTCCTCAACCATGAAGGTGTATTCTGCGTCGGTGGAGACCTCTGTTCCGTCCTCGGTCCAGTTCACGAAGCTGTAGCCATCGTTGGGCGTCACAACCAGCGTGCAGGTCGCGCCGTGGTCGAAGGTTCCGACACCGTCCACGAGACCCTCGCCCGAGATCGTGCCACCCTCATTCGGATTGGCCGAGGCCGTAATCTCGTAAGTGTTCAGCTCAAAGAAGGCAATAAACTCAACCGTACCGCCATCGGGATACAGGCTGGTCAAGATGTTGTCCGCATCCATCGTAAAGGTGAAGACGGTGTCGGTGGAAAGTTCGATGGTCGGATTGCCGTCCTCATCCATTGTCACCCACTTATCGAGATGGTATCCGTATGAAGGCATGGCCTTGAGGGTGACCTCTTCGCCGTATTGAATGATCTGCGCATTATCGCTATCTACCCATGCATAGCCGTAACCTTCAGGTTGCCATGTGAGTTGTGGGTAGTATTGGATCAACTGGAATACAGCCACATAAGTGGCGGGTCCACCCACCTCGAACGAGTAAGTTGCATCCTCAGTTACGATATCGTTGTCGCAGAACCAGCCAACGAACTGGTAACCCTGGTTGGGGGTAGCAGTAAGCGTACAGGTCGCACCATGGTCGTAGGTGTTAGCGCCCGTGACAGTGCCGCCCGCTTCCGGGTCGGCCGTGACGGTGATCTCATAGCTGTTCAGCGTGAAGTTAGCTACCAAGGTCCGATCGCTGATCACCGTGAAGGTGAATACACGGTTGGTGTCAACCACCGCGCCGTCCTCGGTCCAGTTGGTGAAGGTATAGCCTTCGTTGGCCGTAGCCGTCAGTGTACAGTCATCGTCCTCCACGTAGGAGCCGGCGCCCACGATGGCGCCGCCCAATTCCGGGTTCGCCGTAGCCGTAATGGTGTATTGCTGTCCTTGGAGCGTGGTGAAGAAGACAGGAGAACTCCAGTCGGTCTGCTGTTGGTCACAAACGGCTTGAACTTGCACGAAATACACCGTGTTTGGAGTCAAGCCCGTGATCGTGTATTCGGCGTCTTCAACAGCGATAGGCGCTTCGTTGCTGGGAGTGGTTGCTGCCATCAACACATTGTCGATGGCAAAGCAGTCGTCGGGAGAATTATAGTCACTATCCTTGTAATACTCCCAGGCAAAGGTATGCGTTCCACTCGGCACATCAAAACTATAGCGATGCCATCCCGTATCGCCGGCGCCTACATATAACACCTGTTGGCCATCGATATAGAAGATGCAAGCATCAAAAGCCCATTCTTCCCCTTCACCATGGCACAGCGCGTCAAAGGCCACGATGCCATTATTCAAGTAAGTCGCGGTGTAGGCGATGCTCGATGAAGAATAGGGTACGCCGGCATTGCTGCTTTGGAGATGACCATCGACAAGGGTCCACGCATAGCTGGTGGTATCGCAGCCCCAACCATCGGGGATGCCGTTTTCAAAGGTCTCGTCCAAAATCACGTTAGCCAGACCCATCGACACGCGATAGCTCTCACTGTAGTCTTTCCAGGTTACCGTGGCAGTGGACGCGGTGATGTCGTCCACGGTCACCTTTTGCGGAACCGGGCAAGCATCGAGCGTGGTGAACTCGGTGGTGTAACTGGACACCCATTCGTTTGCCCCATACTGGTCAACGCCGCAGGATGGCACCACATACGCCTCGTAAGTAGTGTTGGGTTGCAGGTACGAAAGGGTGTACGGATTCTGGAAAACCTCTATGGAATCGTAGGGTACAAAAGTCGGGGTTTGGGTAGGACGGTAATAGATGCTCCACGCTTGGGAAGCGCCGTATTCTTTCCAGCTCAACGTGGCTGAGGTGGGACCGACCTCATCGGCGGCGAAGTTTTGTGGTTGGATGCAATCGCCGTCAGCCTGAGCAAATATGATAACGAAAGGCGTTTCTTCTTCCATTCCGTATTCGGGGTCGCCGTATGTAGTAATAAATACGCTATCAAAAACCGTGGTGAATACGGGTTCGGTAGATAATACCTCATAATGGTCTCCGACCGGTATTCCCAATTCAATAAAAGCATAGCCTTGGTTGGGAGTGACCGTGAAGGTCATCGATTCACCGTAATAGACAATACCGTCGCCATCTCCGTCCGTATAATCAGCGTTACCGCCCTCTTCGGGTTGGCTCTCGAACCATGGGTAGAGCGCCATCAAATCGAACTGAGCCGTATAGGCAGCGTCCCCTTTGACCGTGAAGGTATAGGTTTTCTCGCCATAAACATAGGATTCGGCATCATCATACCACGCTTGGAAGGTGCTTCCCAGGTTCGGCGTGGCCACCAAGGTGCAAGTCTCCCCATAAGTAAAGGTACCTCCTCCTCTGACCGTGCCGAGGCTGCTATCGTTGACACCGACCGTGATCTCGAAATAGTCCACCGTGGACTTGACCAACAAATCGGACCATACAATGTCCGCGCCGGCAACATTGGGATCCAAGGCACCAAAACGATATTGGCCGGGGGTAAGGATCTCCCATTCCCCATCAATGTATTGTTTTTCAGTCACGTTGGAAGCAATCTTTAAGGCCGTTCCAAAGGTACCCGTTTCAACATCGCAGGACTGGCGATACACATCATAGCCTGCACCTGGGGCTCCCATAGAAGAAGTACCGGAAAAGATCACATCATCCACAAAGAATGCATCACCTGGTGAATTATCGCTATAGTCCTTGGTATAGGTCCACTTGAACGTGTGTGTACCAGCGGTCACGTCATAGCTATAGACGTCCCAAGATTGAAGACTTCCATGGCTGAACATTTGTTCATCGTCGATGTAGAACTCGCAAGCATCCCAAATAGAAGTATACGCACTGCCTTCTCCATAACAACCACCCAGAAAGCTAACGCTTCCATCTTCAACAAACGTGACGGTGGTCTCGATGGTAGATGTGGAACTGCCGACGCCACTGTTGCCAGACATCAGGCAATACTCTCCGTGGTAACCTTGGACGGGGGGGGTCGTCACCATCCAGGGATATTCGTTATCGTTCGTCCAATCGTCAGGAAGGCTTCCCATCTCAAAGTCATAGAGGTTCATACCCCAATACACTCTGACGTATGGAGAATGCTCATAGCCGGCTTCAGGATAATAGTCGGCAAAGACTTCGAATGCCGTCCCTCCATCGACTCTGGGAGGATTGTCGGGAGTGGCTTTTGCCCCTAGGGCAAACAAAAGCAAAAATGCTAACAAAGTACAGTTTTTCATACGCTAATATTTTGATTATGTTATTGTTTATCAAAAAAGCGCGTGCACAAATAGGCACGTTACTATTTTGCAAAGATAAAAAAAACTTCAAAAAGTGCACCAAGATACCAAAATCTTAAAAAAAATGTATTTTTGTACATTGATATTCAAAAAGCGATTCTTTATGATCTTCTATTTTTCCGGTTGCGGCAACAGCCGATTTGTGGCAGCGACCCTGGCCAAGGCCCTTGACGACACACTCGTTTTCATCCCCGAGGCGGCGCGTGAAGGACGTTACGACTACACGTTGGCCGATGGAGCGCGGCTGGGGTTCGTCTTTCCCGTCTATTCATGGGCGCCCCCGCGTTTGGTGCTCGACTTTGTGAAACGCATGCGGCTGGCCACTCCACCCTCCTATGTCTATTTTGCATGCACCTGCGGCGACCAGTGCGGCCAAACCGAAAAGATCTTCCGCAAAGCCCTCGGGGAGAAAGGATGGGAACTCTCGTCCTGTTTCAGCGTTCAGATGCCCGAGACCTACATCGGGATGCCTGGCTTCAAGCTCGACACCGAGGTGAACGCCCAACGGAAGATCGACACCGCCCGGACCCTGCTGGACAAAAACGCCCTGCGCCTACAACAACGGGAGTCGTTCTCCGAGATGGTGGTGGGTGGTTTCGCCTGGTTCAAGAGCCATCTGATCAATTCGAGTTTCAACAAATACGCCACCGACGACCGCAAGTATCGTGCTACCGACGCCTGCATCCATTGCGGAAAATGTGTGGAGACCTGCCCTTTGCAGAACATCACCCTGGAGGACGGACGACCGAAATGGAACGGGCACTGCACAATGTGCATGGCCTGCTACCACTACTGCCCCGTGAACGCCATCCAATATGGCAAGGCCACCGAGGGAAAAGGGCAATACCAGTTTAGAGGAAATTGTTAATTTAATTAAATATTACTATGAAAAGCTTTTCTTTACTTTCCAAGGCGATGATGACCTTATCGATGGTTTTTCTATTCGCCAACCTTTCTTTTGGACAATGCACCATCCCAGTCACCCCCGAAGAGCCGTTCATTGAAGGTTTTGAGGGTGATTTCATGGAATGCTGGACGGTGGAGACCGTCGGCGATGGCCAATGGAACCAGATGACGGCCAGTGCCGGTTCCTCGGTAGCCGCCTTCTCTTTCACCAATCCGGGTGATGAAGCCCGATTGATCTCGCCCACCCTTGACCTTTCAGGCTCCAGCAGTGCCATTCTCAACTTCTCCTACGCCATGATGGGGCTTTACGGAAACGACGAACTGGTGATCGGCTATCGCCTTGCTGCGGGGGATCCTTGGCAAGAGCTGGGCATGTTCAGCGTCAACGACTGGGCCAACACCTATGAACAGTCCTACGAACTGACGGAAGTGTCTTCCACGCTCCAGGTGTCGTTCTTGGGTCGCGGTATCGCAGGTTATTACATCTTTTTGGACCGGGTGGAGGTGAGCTCCATCATGGGATGTGCCCGACCCGTCAACGTTCACGTTACCAACCTCACCGCCTTCTCTGCCTCATTGGAATGGACGACCAACGGCAACGAGGACAGCTGGCTGGTTGAGATCAACGACGAGGAGTTCAAGGTGACCACCATGCCTTACCTGATCGTGGACTTGACGCCTCAAACCGAATACACCTGCCGCGTAAAGGCCCAATGCAGCGAGACCTTGGAATCGGAATGGTCCACACCATTCACTTTCAAGACCTTGTGCGATGTGATCACCGTCACGGACAACGCGCCTTACTTCGATGATTTTGAAGCATCGGAGGAGTTTGTGTGCTGGCAAAACGAAGTGGAACTGGGTCAAGACGGATGGGTGGTGGATCCCGGCTACCTCATCCTCAACAACACCGCCTTCTTCATCTGGATGGGCCAGAGAGCCCAACTGGTCTCTGCACCGCTGGACATCACCGCCGTCACCAAACCGGTGCTTCGTTTCAAACACAAACAGCCGGTGAATCCGGGCAATTACATGAATGATGAACTGACGGTCATGTACCTGACCAACGAAGACATCGTTTGGCATGTGATCGGCTCTTATCCCGCGCCAGCCGTTGACTGGGAAACCGTCCAGCTGGACCTGCCCGAACCCTCCGAAAAATACCAGATCGCGTTTGTGGGCGATAGCAACGACGGCGACGGCGTCTATGTGGACGATGTTTGGGTCGGCAACGATCCCAGCCTCGGCATGGATGCGCCCCTGGCCCTTCATGCAGCCGTCAGCCCCAATCCGGCCAAGGAAACCATCGTCATCTCGGCCAATGTCGGCAACGCAGGGGTCAAGGTGTTCGACGTGGTAGGCCGGCAGGTGGCCGAAGCAACGCTCAGCGAAGGACGGGCAACGATCGACCTCAACGGCCTGGCCCAAGGGATGTATGTGGCACGGGTTTCCTGTGAGACGGGCGTCACCACCCTGCGGTTTGTCAAAGAATAAAATAGCATGAAAAAAAACGCTTTGCTGGCAGCGCTCCTGCTGCTTCCTTGGCTGTTGTATGCACAAGCCCCAGCCAACGACTACACCCTGTTCGTGAATCCCTTTATCGGCACCCAGACCGACGAGACGGGGGCCTTGAGCGGCAGCACTTTCCCGGGGGCCACGATGCCCCAAGGCATGGTGCAGCTGAGTCCCGAAACGGAACAGATGGTCACCTGGGACCCCTGCTCGGGCTACGACTATAACAAAGACGTCATCTACGGATTCACCCACACCCACCTCAGCGGCACCGGCTGCACCGACCTCATCGACGTGAGCCTGATGCCCCTTTGCACCGCGGTGACGCCCGAGCAGCTGTCGAAGGCCGACTTCGGACAGCACTACACCCACGACAAGGAGTCCGCCCGGCCGGGATACTACCAGGTGTCGCTGCAGGAAAGCAAGGTCAATGTGGAGCTGTCAGCTACCGTTCGAACCGGCATCCATCGTTATACCTTCCCCACGGGGCAGCCCCAGACCGTGGTCCTCGACCTCGACCGTGGCACCTATCGTGGGGAAGCCTATTACTCGGGTCGCCGCACCTACGACGTCATCCAGGCGCAGCTCCGCCTCGTCGACGACCACACCATCGAAGGCTATCGGGTGGTGACCGGTTGGGCCAAACTGCGCAAGGTGTATTTCAGGGCCGAGTTCTCCAAGCCGATCCAGGAACACCTGCTGATGAATGGCCATCTCAATGTCGGCAACAGCGATGTGGTGAACGGCCGGACGCTTCGTGCTGCACTCCGATTCGACCCGTCCTCAGGCCAGGAACTGATGGTGAAAGTGGCCCTCTCGCCTGTGGACCTCGAAGGCGCCAGGAAAAACATGACCGCTGAGGCCGGCAGCTGGGATTTCGACCCTTATGTGCAAGCCGCCCACGATGCATGGCAAAAGGAACTCAGCCGCATCGACATCGAAGGCACCGACGCACAGAAGACCATTTTCTACACCGGACTTTACCATGTGTTGATGCAGCCGAACACGATGAGCGACGTGGATGGCCGTTACATGGACACCAACTTCGAGATCAAGCAGATGCCTGAGGGACAGGTCTATCACAGCACCTTCAGCCTCTGGGACACCTTCCGTGCCGCCCATCCTCTCTACACGCTTATCGCTCCCGACATCGCCGCGCAGTTTGTGCGGGACATGGTGTTGCACCATCAGACCTACGGCTACCTGCCCATCTGGGACCTCTGGGGACAAGACAACTACTGCATGATCGGCAACCACGCCATTCCCGTGCTTGCCGACGCCATCATGGCCGAGCTGCCTGGCATCGACGTGGAAGCCGCCTATCAAGCCATGGTGGAGAGCAGCACACGAAGCCATTTCAACTCGCCTTTCGAGATCTGGGAACAGTACGGCTACCTCCCGCAGTCCTTGCAGGACGAGAGCGTGAGCATCACCATGGAGCAGGCATTCGATGATGCTTGTGTGGCATTGGTGGCAAAGAAACTTGGGAAAATGGATGACTACGAGCGTTTTTATCGCCGTAGTATGTTCTACAAAAACCTCTTCGACCCCGAGACCGGGTTCTTCCGCCCCAAAGACGCGCATGGCCATTGGATGGAGGGCTTCGACCCGCTGTCGTACGAACAGCCCTGTTTCGTGGAAGGCAACGCTTGGCAGTATATGTGGTTCGTGCCCCAAGATCCGCAAGGCTTGATCGACCTCTTCGGCGGCAAGAAAGGCTTCCTGAAGAAACTTGACGAGAACTTCAGCCTCAACGCCACCAGTGGCGAAGTCAACGGCAACGCCAGCGGCTTCATCGGACAGTATGCCCACGGAAACGAACCCAGCCATCACACGGTGTATCTCTACAACTTCGCGGGCAAGCCCGAGCGCACCCAGGAGTTGGTGGAGCAGGTGCGCAGCGAGTTCTACCGCGCCACACCCTGCGGTTATGCCGGCAACGACGACTGCGGGCAGATGTCCGCCTGGTATATCTTCTCCGCCTTGGGTTTCTATCCCTTCCATGCCGGCAGCGCCGAATATGTCATCGGAACCCCGTTGTTCACCAAGGCCACCTTGCATCTGGCTGGTGGCAAGGACTTCACGATTCTGGCTCCGAACAAAACGCCCGAGCGCATCCACGTCAAGAGCGTCAAGCTGAACGGAAAGCCGGTCAACGATTACAAGATCACGCACCAGCAGCTCATGGCAGGAGGCGTGTTGGAGTTCAAGATGAAATAACCACACGTCTCGTCGTGTTTTTATTAAATTATTTTTACTTTTGTGGCTCGAAATCAATTCTTTCAGCCATGAAGAAACTCTTTGTTCTCGTCTTTCTCTTTTCAAGCTGCCTTTTCGCTGCTGGACAAAGCATCACACATACCTATCATTTCGACCCGCCGACGGTGCAGGCTGCGGGAACCTATCAAACCCTGGCCTTCGAAGGCACCGTCGCGAACGGCACCATCGGCGAGCCTACCCTGCCCTGGCAAAGCATCAGCCTGATGTTGCCTCCCAACACCGAAGCCACGGCCATCGAGGTGACCTTAAGCGACTTTGTGGCGATGGAAGGGACGTTCAACCTCCTTCCCACGCAAAAGGCGCGCCCGATCTCCGACGACAGCCCCTTTGGCTTTGAAAAGAACGAGGCACTATACCACTCCAACGAGGCCTATCCTAACAAGACCTTCAACAACGTCCGCACGCAGGTGCTCAACGGCGTGACGTTTGCCTTTGGCGGCTTCACCCCGGTGCGCTACAAGCCCGCTTCGGGTCGGGTCAGCTACGCCCAGACCGTGACCGTCACCGTCGAATACCAAGCCGCGCGGGCCGACCACAGCCGCAAGCTCTGGCTGCGTCCCGAGACCGTGAACGCCCTCGGCCGCCTGGCCCAAAACAAAGGGATGCTCGACGGCTATGCCCGACGCGACGGCAACCTGCCTGCCTACGACATGCTGCTCATCACCCCCAGGCAGTATGTGTCACGCTTCAACGACTATGTCGCCCTGTATGCCAGCCGTGGCATCCGGGTCCACACCGTCTCCCTGCAGGCCGTCTACGAAGCCATGGACGGCCGCGACAACCAGGAACGGATCCGCAACTACATCATTCGCGAATACGAAGATAACGGCATCTCCATGGTGATGCTCGGTGGCGACGTCGACCTGGTGCCCTACCGCAGCCTATGGTGCCATGCCCAAGACGGTTACGACGACCACGTGCCTTCCGACAGCTACTACGCCTGCCTCGACGGCACCCTCAACGACGACGGCGACAACAAATGGGGCGAGATTGGCGAAGACGACCTGCTGCCCGAGCTGGCCATCGCGCGCCTGCCTTTCAACAGCCCCGACGAGCTGGAGACCATCCTCTCGAAGACCTTCAGTTACCTGAACGCCCCCGTCCTGGGCGAGTTCCACAGGCCCATCCTGGCAGGAGAGCACCTCGGTGACGGCGTCTATGCCAGCACCGACCTCGAACGCCTCATCGGCGAGGTCAACTTCAACGGCTACACCACCAACGGCTATCCCGAAGAAGAAGAATTCGTACGCGTGTATGAGACCTCCTATCACCCCTGGAACCCCGACGAGCTGGCCAGCGCCATCAACCAAGGCACCCAATATGTGCACCACTTCGGCCATGCCAACGCCAATTATGTATCCGGATGGTACAACTGGGACATCACGCCCAGCCTGTTTGCCGGTGCCAACGGAACCGACCACAACTACTTCATCTTCAAGACCCAAGGTTGCATCTGTGGCGACTTCTCCGACAACTGCATCCTGGAGCGCATGGTCGTCAACCCAACCGGCGCCGTGGCCACCATCGGCAACTCGCGCTACGGCTGGTACAACCAGTTAGGCGACGGCCCTTCGGCCCACTATCACCGCGAACTTGTCGACGCCTACTGTCACGACCGTTTGGCCGGCCTCGGCGAAGCCTTGAGAGAGAGTAAGATACAATCCTCGCCCTTTATCACCATCGACGGTGAGATCGGCGTGATGCGTTGGGTGTTCTACGCCCTCAATGCCTTTGGCGATGTGGGGCTCAGCGCCTGGTTCGACGAGCCGTTCACCCCAGCTATCGACTGCGCCACCACCCTGCCCGTAGGCACGAACCGTCTTCCCGTCACGGTGAAAGACGACAACGGCAACGGCGTTTACCGCTTCGACTGTCGCCTCTTCAAGGGCGACCTTTTGATTGCCGAGGCCGCTACAGACGGCAACGGTGAGGCCCTCTTGTCGTTCGATGCCGTCAACAACAACGACAGCCTCGACCTCTATGTCACCGGCATGAACGGCTGGCCGCAGCACCTCGAGCTCCACTTCGACAACGCCAACTGCGCCCATGTGCTCTTCGACGCCTACACCCTCGACGACCCCGACGGCCAGGTGGACTTCAACGAGCAACAGACCCTCAACATGACCTTCCGCAACGTGGGTAACCTTAGTGCTGGACAAGTGACCGCCACCCTGAGCTGCGACTCGCCCTATATCACCGTCACACAAGGCTCCGCCCTGGTGGGGTCGGTAGCCTCCTATGGTGCTGTGAGCCTCGACCACGCCTTCGCCTTCGTCGTCGGCGACGACACGCCCGACCAGACCGTCGTCACCTTCACCCTCACCTGTACCGACGGCAGCCAGACCTGGACCAGCCAGTTCGACCTGACGGTCAACGCCCCCGACTTCGGCCGCATCTACACCCTCCTCGAGGAGGTGGAGGGCAATGGCAACGGCCATGCCGACAGCGGTGAGACCCTCATGCTTCATTTCACCGGCATGAACACCGGCCATAGCCTCGCGCCCAACACCGTCTTCAACGTGTTCTGCTCCGCCCCCGAGATCCAGTTCAGCCAACACCAGTTCGTGGTGGGCGACCTGGCCCCCGACGACACCTTCAGCGTCGACTTCAGCCTCAGCGTCGCGGGCGCCCGTACCGCCACGGCCTACGAACTCATCTTGGCCACCTACTCCGGGCAGTATGTCGTCATGGATTCATATTACGTCAATGTGGACAGCGAGATGGAAGACTTCGAGACCGGCAACTTCAACAAGTACGACTGGCAGTTCGAGGGCAACGGCAGCTGGGAAGTCGTCACCTCCAACGCCTACGATGGCGACTACTGTGCCCGAACCACCCCCATGGGCCACCTCAGCCAGGCCGTGATGAGCCTCGAATACGACTTCATCTGCGACAACGAGGTCAGCTTCTGCCTGAAGACCTCCACCGAGAGCGGCTACGACTTCCTGGTGTTTTATGTGGATGGCGAGCGTTACGGCCGCTGGTCGGGTACCACCCCCTGGACCATGGTCCGTTTCACGATCCCGCAAGGCACCCACCGGCTCACCTGGAGTTACGAGAAAGACGGCGGCGCCACGGGCGGACAAGACCGCGTGTGGCTTGACAACATCGTGCTGCCTCCCTTTGAGGTGGTCGCCGACGTGCAAGAGGATGCCGACCACGTGGTGGCCCTCTACCCCAACCCCTGCCATGACGACTTCAACCTGGCCTTGGGCCGTCCTTCCGAGGTCAGCGTCTTCAACCTGACCGGACAGCAGGTCCTCACCCTCCATAAGGTGAGTGGCTCGATCCCCCTCCATCTGGATGCGGCAGGCGTCTATTTCGTCCGCATCTGCGACGAGGGCGGTGTCACGGTCAAGAAGGTAATTGTGGAATGACGCCCTTAAGAACCTATCGGGTTATTTCTTCAAGGCTTTTTTAATTGCCTCTTCGATTTCGGCTTCCCTCAAATCTTCCGCCACGATGTTACCCTCGGGATCGAAGAGCAGGATGTAGGGGATACCCGACACGTGGAACCGATCGGCAATCGCTTGTGACGCGTCGATCACCTGGGGATAATGGATGTCCAGGTCCTTCAGGGCCTTGACCATGGCCTCTTCCTCGTCGTTCACCGGGATGCCAATGACCGTCAGTCCTTTGTCGCGGTATTTGTTGAACACCGCGACCACATTGGGCGTTTCTCTCCGGCAGGGGCCGCACCAAGAGGCCCAGAAATCCACCAGCGTGTAGTGGCCCGTTCCCACAAAGTCTTCGAAAGCCCCTTCCTCTTTGACGAGCTCACCGTCTTCGAGCAGGGTGATCACCCCACTTTGCGGCAGCAGTTGCAGGTGTTCGTAGTAGCCAGCGATTTCAGCGTCGCCTTGGATGCGCTCACTGGCTTTTTCATAGAGTTCCATGAACTCCGCCGGCTCAATAAAGTTCATCAGCAGGCCCATCGCCTGAACACCGATGGGATCGGAAGGATGTTGTTCATAGGCTTCGCGACAACGGGAAGCGATCCGCTGAGTCATCTCTTGATAGGCCTCTTCGCCATCAGTGTGTTCTTCGCCTTCCTCCAGCGACATGTACTTCTCGGTATAGTCGGTGAAGGTCTTCATGACCCATTGTTGCAGTTCTTGCATTTGTTGCGACAACAGGCTACCCGTCACAACGACGGTGTCGTCGGTCACGGCAACCGTGATTTTCTTGGAATCCGGAATCAGGGTGATGGGATCGCTGAATTCATCCCAGACGATGCTGACCGCGTGGTCGGGATTGATGGCACATTTCAAGACGAAAGCGCCGTCCTTGACCGGGGCGACATCCAGCACCGCACCCGAATGATCCACCAGTTGTAGGGTATCCACCGGGTTCGTCATGGTTCCACTGATTTTACACACTTGATCGTTACAGGCACAGAGCATTGCCAGGCCTAGTATGACAAACAATATTCTTTTCATCGTGTTGATATTTAAATGATTTCGCTGCAAAGATATAAAAAAGGGGTCACGCATCACTTGTTCAGTTGTTTGACGGGAAAAGATTACAAGGTTTCTGCGGCCATCGGAAGCGGACCCTCTTCTTCCGAAGGGTACGAGAAGGGCGTATGTTTGCAATAAAGAGAAAGCAGTTTGTTATTGAGCAGCAGCTCCACTTCGTTCATGGTATGTTCAATACGTTTGGAGGTCAGTTGGCATTCCCAGATGACGATCACCTGCCAGCCGTTGTCTTTGAGGATCTGGTAATTGCGTTGGTCTCGTTGCTGATTCTTTTGGATCTTGTTTACCCAAAACGCACGGTTCGTTTGCGGTATTTTGCAACACGCTGAATTCGCTGCTTCCCGTTCTCCGTTTTCCGTTTTACCTCCCATCCGGTCGGTGAGCCCTTCGGGGTTCCACTCCAGTTGGTGTCCATGCCAGAAGCACCCGTTCACAAAGATGGCCGTATGGTATTTCCGCATCACGATATCCGGCTTGCCTGGCACCGACTTCACGTTGAGGCGGTAATGGTAGCCATGATGCCACAGCCATTGCCGCACCTTCAGCTCAGGCTTGGTGCCTTTGCCGTGGATGTGCGACATCACGAGGTGACGCTGTTCGGGAGTGAGGCGGTCGGTCATAACACTACCAGATAAAAGGCAAAACCTTGTATTTCACCCGTTGTTTGTATTCGCTGTAGCCTTCCAGTCCTTGTTCCAAGACCGCTTCCTCGTTACGGATGCGTTTGGCGATGAGCGGGATATAGAGCAGCATGATGGCGAAAGAGATGGGCGAGGCCAGCACCAGGGGCATCATCAGGAAGAGGAGGGTGGTAGCCATGTACATCGGGTGACGGACCACCCCATAGAGGCCCGTGTCGATCACTTTCTGGTGTTCCTGCACCTCGATGGTCCGTGAGAGGTAGGTGTTTTCGCGGAGCACTTCGGCATAGAGGCCATAGCATAGCAGGAAGAGCGCCGCAGCCACCCATACCGCCCAGTTGGGAAGCATTAGCCATTGAAAGCGCCAGTTGAGCCCCGCCACGACGAAGGCGGCCACAAACAGCAAGCCTGACAAGGCCACGACCGTCTTTTGTTCCTTCTCCTGTTCTTTGGCGTTCAACCGTTTCTGGAGCAGTTCCGGGTTTTTGACCATCATGACGAGTCCCGCGATGAACATCGGAACAAACAGGATACCCATCAGCAGCCAGCCTTGCCAATAATGGAACGAGCCGGCAGGGAGGAAAATGAGCAAACCCAAGATGATGACGCCCAGGAGGAATTTCGTTAACGCTTGAAAGAGTAAATTGGATTTCATTGGATGATTATTGATGACACAAATTTATAAAATAAACCATCATCGACACCCTTTTGCCATACAATAAAGCGTTGCAACCCTCGTTATCTGCCTATGAAACAATTTATTACTTCCATATTGCTGGCCCTATTGGGAGGGATGTTCCTGACAGGTTGCCACACACAAAAGCTTCCTATGCGAGGTCCTCAAGGCGCGCTTGCCTATAAAATCACTTTGCCCGATGGGTTCGACGCAAACAAAGACCATTGTCCGATGGTGATTTTGATGCACGGCATCTTCTCCAGAAAGGACTTTGGTCCCATGCCGCAGTTGGCGAAAGGACTTGCCGAAGCCGGCATCGCTTCCATCCGTTTCGATTTCAACGGTCACGGCAAGAGCGAGGGGCGCAAGCAGGACATGACCATCGAGAAGGAGATCGCCGACGCAAAAGCCGTCTGGGACTATGTGCAGGGGTTGCCATATGTGAGCGAAGTGGGCTTGTTGGGTCACTCGCAAGGTGGTGTCATTGCCTCGATGACCGCTGGACGGCTGGCCAGCGAAAACACGGTGCCTGCTGGTGTGGTGTTGATTGCTCCCGGCTCCGTCATCAAAGAGGCCTGCCAGGGCGGTAAGTTTTTCAATGCCACTTTCGATCCCAAGGACCCGCCAGAGTACATCCGCTGTTGGGGCCTCTATAAGCTGGGGCGCGAATACCTCGTCACCACGCAGCAGCTCGACATCTTTGGCACTTCGGCTGCGTACAAGGGTCCGGTGCTCCTGCTTCACGGCGACCGTGACGGCATCGTGCCGATGTGGTGCAGCGAGCGATACTTGGAGACCTACGGTTCCCATGCCACCCTTAAGGTGGTCGAAGGCGAGAACCACACCATCACCCGCAGACGCAAGCAAGTCATTGGGGAGACGGTGGCGTTTTTCAAGAAAGTGTTGGGGGATTAATACTTGTTCTAGGCTGAAAACACTGGTTACTAGACAGCTTGACTGTTACAAGCCAGATTCTTCAAGATAAGCATTTAAAAACCGCTCGGCGAGGCTATTCGGGCGGATGTTCTGTTGTGCCGCTTCCGGCGTGAACCACTGGTAGGCGTCGATTTCCCTGTTGGGCGAAAGCTCACTGGCATCCTTCACGAAGGCCGTGAAGTTACACATCAACGTGTTCGACGGCTCGAAGAAGCTCGTTCGGTTGAATCGGATGCGGCTCACCGTCATCCCTGTCTCTTCCTTGATCTCGCGCCCTACGGCGTGTTCCAGTGCTTCGCCACGGTTCACGTAGCCTGCCACGAGGATGAAGAACGGACGTCCATACTGTTTGATCAGCAAGATCTCACCAGTCTGTTCGTTGATGACGATCATGCTCACCGCCACGTTATACATGGGGAAGCGGTACTCCTGGCATTGCGTGCAGTAAGGCACGATGCCCTCTCCTTCTAGAGGCTTTTCAATGAGTGGGGCGCCACATTCGAAGCAATGTTTTTGGATCATGTTGTTTTCTTCTAATTGTGAAAGGATGTCATCCATTCTCCTGTTCATAGTAATAAGAATAGTCGATGCCTTTCATGAAAATCTCACGATCATCGATGCGATCGGTAAGCGCACGTTTCAGCAAGGTTTTAATGCGGCTGGCGTCTGTTACGCTACGATGCATGGCGTTCAGGTATTGTTTCTTGTCGATCTTGCTCCAATCCACACATAGGTGAAGCTGTTTTTTGAATATCAAGTCAAGCCAGATGCGCGTAGAGCGGCCATTACCCTCCATGAAAGGATGGGCCACGTTCATCTCCACATATTTGTCCACAATCTCATCGAAGGTGTTTTGCGGCATCTGTTCGATGATAGCCAGGTTTTGCATCAGATATTCCGCTCGACAAAAGACGGTGCCGCCTTTGGAGATCGTCTTTGTGCGAATCTTACCAGCGAAGTCGTAAAGACCTCCGAAAATATAAGCATGGATTTGTTGAAGGCATTCGACGGTACCAGGATTCATATTGTCAAGAACACCACTCTCAATCAACGTATAAGCTTTTTTCTTGCTTTGCCCGTCGATGCTGTTATCACTGTAGATGAACCAATCAAGAAAAGCATTCGCGCGGTTTCGGGGATAGTTCTTGGCCAAAGTCTGTACGCATTCGGCATCGAGCGCATCGGCAAAGTGCTGTTTACCATCGGGTGCCATGAATTTGAAGTCGTGAGTGACACTCACGAGTTGAACACCCTCCGTTATCAGTTTCTTTTTCAGCCAACGCCAGTAGTTGCCGGCTTTCTTGTAGTCCTCTTCATCATTGATTGCCCGCACGATGTCTGTGGCCGAGAACCACCATTTGGAGTTCTCTTCATCCCAAACGGCACGAACCTCGAAGTCGTTATAGAAGCGTATGGATTTTTTGGCAGGCATTATCGTATAGATGAATAATTTCTACAAAAATACAAAAAAATTAGCAATTATGAAATAAAAAACGTTTTTTTCATCAAAAAAAGTCGTTGTATCTCCATGTCAGACCTTTTCGTTGTGAATGGATGCCACCAATTCGTCGCTGATGTTATTGCCCAGTTGTCGGCAGACGTCTTGGCTCCATCGCTGGGCCATCGCGATGCATGAGGTTTGGTCGTTGAAACCCTGCATTTTTGCATAGATATAACCCGCGTTGAAGTTGTCACCAGCACCGACCGTGCTGACGGTCTCGATGGGCTGCACAGGATACGTCTCGCAGCCTTCGGGTGTATAGACCCGGATGGGAAGGGCGCCATTCGTTAGTATCAGGGTGTGAGGGTCGGGATTGGAGGTGTTGTAAGGCCAATGGCGGCGCACCCTTTGGTAGATGGCATCCGCGTCGTGGAGACCATACAAATATTCGAAATCCTCCATCGACCCACGCACCACATCCGCCAGGCGCATGTTCTCCTCGATATTGGGCATCACGTCGGGCAGGTCGGCGATATGGTTTTTACGGAAGTTGACGTCATAATAGAGCCAAGCGCCCGCTTCGTGCGCCTTACGCAGCAGTTTGCCCACCACGGGTCGTATGGCCGGGTTGATGGCGAAGAACGAGCCGAAGAGCACCACGTCATCCTTCTTGAACTCAGGCAACGGACCATCCAGCGACACCGAGGCGTGATCCTTATAGAACACATAGTGCGCATCGTTGTTTTCATCCAAGAACGCCAACGACAGATGCGACTTGACCTGCTCATGGCGGCAGACATAGTCCGATGACACGCCGTTCTCTTTCAGGTAGTTACAGATCATATCGCCCACATGGTCGCCTCCCACTTCCGTCACCATGGCGCAGGGTATGCCCGCCCTTCCGAGCGAGACGATGCTGTTGAAGGTGGAGCCGCCCGGAACCGCCTTTTGCGGTTGGTCATCCTTGAAGAGGATGTCGAGGACGGTTTCTCCGATGCCGATGACGCGGGGGTTAGTCATGATTGCAAAGTAATAGTTTTCAATTTTTCTATGATTGATTCGTCAGCAGGCAGCCACTTCACGCTATCCAGTTCGTCTTTCGAGAGCCATTTTGCTGCTTCGTGTTCATTCAGGTGCAGCGCCTCCGTTAACAACGAACAAAGGTAGCAGTGCATGGTAAGGTGAAACTTAGGATAGTCATACTCCACGGTGCAAAGGAACTCATCCACGCTGATATCCGTTGACAGCTCTTCACGAATTTCTCTTTTCAGTGCTTCTTCGGGCGTTTCGCCAGCCTCCATCTTCCCTCCAGGGAATTCCCACCAATCTTTCCATTCGCCGTATCCACGTTGGGTGGCGAAGATGCGGTTTTCCTTGCGGATGATAGCGGCGACGACTTCAATATGTTTCATGATAAATTAACTCATTTATCGACCTAAACGATGTCCGTTATCTAGATTTCCACTAAGCCCAAAGACTTCAAATACTCATACGTTCCATCATAAAACTCCGGCAAACGCGTCGGGTCTTCGGGAAAACCTTCTGGAGTTAGATTGGCGTTTCCTTTAGGAATACAAATAATAATACCCTGTCTTGCGCGGGTTAACAGGACCCGATATGCATTGAGCATATATTTCTGATTCTCTTTGTTGTTTTCAGGATTCCATTTGTTCCTGCCATTGAACTTATAGAAATCCCATGCTCCATCTTCGCATCGCATATCGGCATCCCAAAGAATGCATGCGTAGTCAAGTTCCAATCCTTGTACTTGTATCTCTGTAGCAGCATCCTCAAGATAATTTGACGAACGAATATCTGTCTTATCCTCAAGAAACCAATGCACTGCATTCTCTTCGTCTTGAGCTAGAATATGAACAGCCAATGGTTTGAAGCGAGCAGCAACCTTCGTTACAAGTACTCCTGTCTGCTGTGTTCCACGTGCCTGTTTTCTAAGCCAAGCCCTTGCTGTATCCATATCACGCGTTAACATGATTGGATAGTTTCTGCTTGCAACGTCTTTGTACAAATCTGCCGCGTCTGAACGAAAGGCAAGCATAGACTGAACAAAAGCCGAGAGTGTCTCTGCACGGAAGGAACGAAGACTGACAGCAAGATGCAAGTCTTCAGCATAAGTCACTTTGTCATTATCCTTTAATAGTTCATTAACCCGACCTTCTGCATATTCTGCATCTGTAAGTTTATCTGATATATAGACATCCCAATGCCTAAACATGGAGTTTAATGCCTTAATCCATTCGGTGATTCCAGCCTCCCCTGTGTTGATCTCCTGACCGCCTCCCACCAGGCATATAATTACTGCCCAGTCTTCTCGTTGATCAAGTGACCAGATGAGGAATTCTGCCTCAGACATGGGAAAGTTGGGCACTTTCAGTTTGTTTCCGTATGTTCCACCACGTTTCAGGTAGTCGGCGATACGCTTATGCGTCCAGCTGCGCTGTGCTTCGTCGAAAATAGCGACATGCTCTACTTCACCATAACCAGTATGCTCCAAACGGATGGCTTTTTCGGGGTCAATCTCCACCACACCATTTTCTACAGGATTCTTAATCTTTGCCAGCATATTGTCACGATAGCGGTGGATAATTTGGATGAATTCGCTCACCTCACGCCTTGAATCAGAAAGATTCTTTCTTTCTCCTTTTGCTGCACACTTCTTTTGATTGTCTCGAGCCAACGCTTCAGTAAGAACCGCTACCAGAGGTCCATTACCCGACAGATAAACAGCACCATTCTCCTTGTCGAACTCACCATTTTTGTATGTCTGCTTGATAGCAACATCAAGACCAACTAAAGTCTTTCCAGCACCAGGAACACCGGTTACAAAACAGATGCTTTTCTTTTTCCCCGCCTTGCTCCGCTCAATAACTTGCAAAATATAATTAATGGTTCGATCTGTAGAAACTTTGTCTGCTTCGTGACGCGTAATGTCCTCAACCGAATGGTTCTCATAGAGCGCACGTGCTGCTTCGATAATTGTTGGAGTGGGCGTATAAGGGCTAATGATCCAATTATCTATTGTTTCAGGGTTTGTCGCATGCGCATGATCCAGAATACTTTCAATCAGTTCCTGAAGTTGCTCTGCACCTGAAATCAAAGGATTGTAGATTTGGTCATCATAAACGGATGGTTTAAACTCCGTTGTTGATGAAACATGTTTTGTTGGAATCAAAATAGGCACAATAACCCTGTCATGACTAAAACGATGGAAGTTCTTCAGGTCAAGGGCATAATCCATCACCTGCTCCACATCTGCCTGCAAAGCATCTTTTTGCCCAACTTTAAATTCCAAACAGAAAATAATACCTCGCAACAGCAGAACCACATCTATACGCTTGCCCAAACGGGGTATCTCGTATTCAAAAACAATCTGTGCATCTTCCTCTTTCCACGGTTGAAGCACCTGTTGCAAAATGTCAACCTCACCCATCCAAGCTTCATCTGTAGTGGTGAGTGCATCTCCGTGATAGTTGTTGTGCAATAAACCCAATACAGCGAAACGATCCTGTTCAAGGAACTCTTTGATGGTGGCAGTAAACAAACATCTGTTGGACATATTATAAAAAGGTTGAATTGCAAATATACATTTTTTTAGAGAATACTTGAAAACAAAACAGCAGTCACCATATTTTGCTGGTAACTGCTGTTTTAAAAAAATGATCTAGAATTACACCGGCATTGCTTGTAAGACTTTGCCTTCAATCATTTTTCCGTTTTTGTATTTATTGCGTTTGACACCATCTGCCCCCCATGTGCCCCACTGCTTGAAGAAAAACGCAGCACCTTGCACCTCGGTTTGGCGTTTGATGCTGAGCACCCACTCCTCTTTCATCGGGCGGGCTTGACAATAGTGATAATATTACAATTAATATATTTTTATTATTTTTAATATTCTATTAAATTTTTAATACAATAATAAATATTTTATTTAACTTTGTCGTTGAGTTTTTAAAAAATCCCATTATGGAAACAATACCCGAAATAATTGAAGGAATACCAACAGCGAAGAAACAGAGTAAAGAACGCCGAGAAATCGTAAGAAAGGAGTATATTCGTTTAATTGAGAACCTCCATAGAAAACGCGGGAAGAAGGCTGTTTATAACAATTATCTGAAAACCGAGGTCTTCATCATCATGCGCGAGAGCGAAAAGAAGGCTACTAATAGTGCTGCCTTCAACTGGCAATCAACCTATGCCGTGAAACATCTGGAGGAAGTGATCAAAAAGGCCGAACCTGTATTGGGGAAACCTATTTACACCATCCCAAAATCCACCGGTAAACAAAAAGAGTTTGGTTATGTGAATATGGCTACATTATACCATCAGTTTCAATCCTCGGAGTATGAATATCTTAACTTCACCGTCAAATTGGTTCTTGGAGTTAAGAATGACAAGAGGCATATACAGTACAGCGTCAACAAAATCGAGGTAATATAAAAAAACATCCTGTAATAAAGTCGTTACCACCCGAAGGCAATCGCTTGTACAGGATGTTATTTCGCTGCAAAAATACTACTTTTTCGGTTTACCGCAAGGTTTTTCCGAAACAATGTTCGTCGGTTATCGCAATTTGCGACAACCTGATCGCTTTCAGACTCCGTCTGCGTCAAGGCCAAAACCTCCCCGTCCGCCGGCAATAAGCTTCATATTCCTCGCCGAAATCCTTGCGAAGCCTCTTCTCTTCTGAAAAAACCTGCAGCATCATGATGACAATGAACGCCACAAAGACCAACAGTGCCTGCCAGGTCCAAAGCCAGACAATATGATACACTGTGTTGTCGAAGCGGAGGAAGCGGTCAATTAAATGGCAAAACGGGGTTGAGCAGCAGGGCATCCACAATGGGGTGATACACTTGGCGGTCAGATACTTCGGTTATGGTGGTTACCTTGTTGCCTGCGTCCTTTGAAGAAGCCCCACAATGGAATATTCTTTCCGTGCCAGTGCTGTCGATAATGAGATCCTTCATCTCCTTGAAAGCGCGGACGAGGGCTTTACTTTGCCGCGTGGCCAATTCGCCTTTCAGCACGGTCATCAGCATGTAAACACCTTGCTCGGTGAATACGTAAGGGAGGTATTTCGAGAATTTTCCTTGCCCCAATTCTATGGTCAAATTTTTTGACCTTAAAATAAGATGGTACTCTTCTTTGGTGAGTTGAAATCTAAAATCGTCATCAAATTTGGCTATATCTCAGATACTACAATTAAGGCTAAAACCCGAAGAGCATAGGGTTGCAACTCATCTTTCTGGCGGCGACCGTCGTGCCGTTTGACTGAAGTTATAGTGGATAATATTACCTATATATGTTTTATAAAACAATTACAATATTTACTAAATTAATCATATTTATTAAATTTTTAAACACATTATCCAACTTTTCTTATTATCTTTGCAAACAAAACCTGATTAATAAATGAATTATGACTACTTTTGCGCCTATAGAACAAACCATGAGCTTGCGAACCATAAAAATCGACGATGCTCTTTTGGATCTGGTGAAACCTTTTTTCTCCAGCGATGAAGATCTACAACAGTGGCTTGAGGAACAGATGGCTTCTGCTTTGCTAGACTATTCATCAAAACAGAAAAAGGAGATGCCTTGTTCCTACACCGATGACGAGATGTATGAAATAGTCAAATCAAGGTTAAAGGACCTTGAAGACGAAACGGCAACCCTTATTGATGGCGAAGAGGTGTTTTCTCAAATCCAAACGCATTATGGCTTTAAAGCATAGATGGCATAGTAAAGCCAAAAAGGATTTCGATGATACAATAGCATTTGTTTTCCAAGAGTTTGGATACGGTTCTGCCACGAAGCTGTTTTCAGAAGTGTATGACCGCATCAAAATACTATGTACTTTCCCAGAAGCTGGTTTACGATATAAAAATTTGCTTTATCAGGGTAAGGAGGTAAGAGTATTTCACATGCGTAAGTCGTCCATCGTCTATTGCCACAATGATAATACCTTGTTTATTCTTGCTTTTTGGAATAATCGCAGCAATGACAAAAGCTATCCTAAGGATTGATTTTCGATAATTGATTTATGCTTATGATTTCTTATTTTTAAGCGTCATTTTTCGTTCCTTTTTTATTCTTTCTAAAAAAATCAACCCAAAAGTCATAGAACGCGTCAACATCACTAGCGTTGTATTCTTTCTTATCAATCCAGTACTTTGCCTCGTTTTTGGGCGACTCTTCCAACCACCAGGAGAGTTCGTTCTCTCCACATAGATCCTCTTCTAAGCCAAACATGATATTGAAAGCCTTATATACAGCATCCCAAAATGGCGAGATGTAGAAAGGAGTGTATTGGTGTTGGTCATCATCCCAAATCAGATCGAAGGCTTTGTTTAAGTTTTCTTCTTTTTGCTGCGCCTTTTTCACGGCGGCAATGAATTCTTTGAATTGTTCACGAGTTGGTGTCATAGCTACTTGTTTTAAACTTCGCCTATAAGTAGCAAAAGAGGGCTGAATGTTTCATCCTCAAAGAAAAATTTTACCCAAACATGTAACAATTCATGTATTGCGGATACTACAACTAAGGCCAAAACCTCCCTGTCCGCCGGCAATAATCTTCAACCAAGACTTACTCATGATAATCCTCCTCCCTCCACTGGAACTTCACTGTTTCGGGAACGAGGTACTTGCCGATTTTGTAATCGATGTTGGCCTTGTGGGCCTGGCTGAGTTGGTAGCAACGGGGCACACGGTACCTCTTGCCATCCTTGATGAAATGGGCACCGGTCTGGTGGAAACGGAAAGCAACATCCTTGGCGATGCATTGCTCCCTAAGGGAAAGGACCCAATCATAATCGCAAGGACGGGCATCCACGCCCGACTCACCGCCCACCGACACTTCGTCGATGGTTTCGTTCAAATAAGGCGTGAGGTCCATGGCGGTGAGCAAGGGCGAGGCAATGATGCTCTTGCGTTTGATAGGAAGCGACAGGAAGATGGGCAAACGGTAATCAGCCATCTCCTGGTTCTCGACCGTACAGCCAACGATGACATTGTCATAGCCGTCACCCCAGTCGTCGGGAACGCACTCCATGAAACGGTCGATGCGCTTGGTGAAGAAAAAGAACCACAAATCGCTTCGGCGACGCATCATCTGCCAACAGTCGGGTCGCCATTCATCGGCGTCTTTCAACAGAAAATCCGAGGTGAAGCAAGTGAAAACAACCTTGCCGCTCTCTATCTTCCACGACTTGTCGCGCTTCCGCTTGATGGGGAGATTGAAATTACCCGTCTTGCGGCACTCACTGCTGGAAATCTCGCTGCCATACATCGCATCCTGCCGATAGACATAGCAGTACTTGCACCCAGGACTGATCTTGGTGCATCCGTGCCACGGATTCCAGTCGGCGTATATCTCCCAATGCTCGGACATGATGCAAAACTAAAACAATTCGGCGGACGACATCCGCCATTTTTATGCTTTTTAAAAATACGCTATTTTTGCACCCCAAACCCCCACCCCATGTCCTGGTTGGAAAGTCTCGGTCTATTGGGCCTGTTCCTAGGCACCTTTCTGGCGGCGACCCTCGTGCCGATCAGCTCGAGTGCGCTGTATATCGCAGTGCTATTGGCCACCAAGAATCCGGTTGCCTGCCTCATCGTGGGGACCTTGGGCAACTGGCTCGGAAGCGTCTCCACCTACTGGATTGGACGCATCGGAAAATGGGAGTGGATCGAGAAATGGTTCAAGGTCAAGCCCGAAACACTGGAACGGCAGAAAGAAAAAGTGGATCGCTACGGCATCTGGCTCGCCCTCCTCGCCTGGGTGCCTATCGTGGGGGACGCCATCACCTTAGCATTGGGCTTCTACAAAGCCAAGCCGCTCGGCACCATGGTGCTGCTCCTCATCGGCAAGTTTCTTCGTTTCCTCGTGTGGAATCTCCTGATCGGGGCGCTGTGACGGATTCCTCGAACGATTTAAAAGTATCCTTAGACACCCACAAAAAAAGCCTCCCAAAAATGAGAGGCTTTTTTCATTGAAATCCAGCTCAAGCTGGACGAGGCGGTCATTAGCTTATTTGACGGCACCCGCCCATTTTTCGATCTCGGCCTTGTCGATCTTGTTGAGCAGCTTGCCCTCGCCGAACTTGTACTTGGGATAGGCGGCCTTCAAGTCTTCACAGGCCTTCTTGATGCTGCTTCCACCCGAAGTGGCAAACGGCACGATGGTCTTGCCGGTGAAGTCGTTGGCCTCGATAAAGGTGTTGATGATGGTCGGGGCGGTGTACCACCAGATGGGGAAGCCCACATACACCACGTCGTACTTGCTCAGATCAACCTTGCCACCGTCTTTGAGGGCGGGACGTGAGCTCTTGTCCTGCATCTCGAGGGTGGAACGCGATTTCTTGTCACGCCAGTCGAGGTCGGCGTCTGTGTAAAGCTTTTCCGGAGTGATTTCAAAAAGGTCAGCGCCGACGATGCCGGCCAACTCTTTAGCGGCTCCACGGGTCACACCCGAAGCCGAGAAATAGGTCACTAACGTTTTCATGGTTTTGTCTTTTGATTGTTTTGAATGCGAACATGTTGCCGAACCACAGCAGTCTTGTGCCGAGGCAAATCCGACGATGGCAACGAATGCCAATAACAATGTGAATCTTTTCATTTTTTCTGTTTTAATTTATGGATGATCTATTTACTGTTCATTTTTTCAAAAAGCGCCAACCCTTTCGCCGTCAACAGATACTTCTGCCGGGGATGACGGGGCGACTGAGGATAAAGCATACGGACGTAACCGGCGGCAATGGCAGGGTTGAGAGAATACTCCAAGAAGTTCATTCTATCTTTTAAACCGATTGAAGCTATCAGTTCTTTAACAGAAAGCTGTTCGTTACCCAGAGCCTGAACGATTCGAATTATGTTTCTGTCATTAGTAATAACCATATTCTTTCCTGTACTTGAGGGGGTACTTGAGGGGGTACTTGAGGGGGTGGCTAAGTTAGGTTGTACACTCCATTCCGCCGTCGGATGAATATGAAGATACCGATTGCGAAGATCCCACTGCTCACCAAGCAAGAGATTACGGAAGAATCGTTCCAGATAGATAGGGGAATAGTCGATCCCTTTTATGGCGTTTTTGTAGTTAGCTCGCACCAACGCATTGCGGAAATACCATGAATGACGGGCAAACATATTGTTGTCCACCGCAAAGCCGATATCACGCAAATAAAGAATGCTGAAGATGGCTGTCGTTCGTGTGTTGCCTTCGCCAAAAGCATGAATCTGCCAGATACCAGAGACAAAACGGGCAATATGGATGATGAGTTCGTCTTGTGATAAACCTCTATAACTGAACTCGCGTTCTTGTTTGATATCGTAGTCCAAGGCGCGACGTAAGTCTTCCCAGTTCAAATAGTGAACCGTATCACCTTCCAACACCCATTCTTTCTTGGTGATATCATAATCACGAAGCTTTCCGGCATGTTTGAATACGCCATCAAAAACACGGCGATGAAGAGCGATGTATCCATTGGCACTGAAATCGAGGGTTGCCGACGATAGTATCTTGGTGATGTTGGCTGAAACCTTATCGGCCTCTTGCTTGTCGGCATCATCGGAATCGTGTTTCGTCTTCGACTGATAATAGGTCTTGATAAGGTTTCGAACTTCATCGATACCAATTTCACCCTCAATATGCCTACGCGCAGTTTGCTTGAGGTAATCGGAAGTCTTGAGTCCATCGACAGCTTGCAAACCGATGGCTGTCTGCCAGATAGCAGCCTTCTCTTTTTGGTTGGGCTCTCCCTGACGGATATACTCATCGAAATCCAAATATCCTTGTTTCTCTGCCATAGGTCATCGACTAATCTGCAAAAATAATAAAAAAAACGAATCCTTTTCCTATACTTGCATCCTAACAACGACGCATTCAAACGACTATGCAACACCTCGATCTTATCCTGTACGAAGAGGCGGCACGCTGCCTGCTGTGCGAAAACGCCCCTTGCTCCAACGCATGCGGCAAAGGCGATCCGGCACGAGCCCTCCGGGCCATCCGGTTCAACAACGAGAAGAACGCCTGGCGCTGGCTCAACAACTGCTCCGACGAAGACCTTCAACGGGCAGAAGAAGCATGTATCCATTACGACCATCCTATACGGATCAGGGAGGTCGCTGAAGCAGTAAGAAGACGGAAGACCGAAGACACAAGACAGGAGACCGAGGGCAGAAATCAGCAGACGGAAGGGCCGAGCCTCGCCATCACCTTCTGCGGGATCCCCTGCGAGAACCCGTTCTTCCTGGCATCGTCGTCCATCTGCACCAACTACGCGATGGGACTGGCCCAGCGGATCAAGAAATAAGCCTCCTACTCACCTGGAGGGAGTTCCACGAACTCCATGATGTCCAACATGTTGTATAGCACGCCGTCGATCTCGTAGTGCCAGCTCTGGTGGAAGTGTCCGTAACACCAGTACCGCAAGGGATGGCCATGCTCCAGCAATGCCACCCGCAGTCGTTCCATGGTGGCACGCTCCTCCTCCACATCGGCCAACAAACGGTCGTCGTCGATGGAAAAGGAATACAGGCCCAACTTGACGATACGGTCGCAGATCATGGGAGCCGTATGGGTGATCACGGTGTCGATCCGATAGGCCTCGGAGAGCGCCTCCAGCTGGCCAGGGTCGAACACCGGGGGCTCGTCTTCCCAATAGACGTTGCGCTCCAAGGGCGCCACCACCTCGGCCGGACGATAGTAAGGGCTGTTCTTCCGAACCATGCGGTCCACCGAGACGGCCCCACCTACACAAAGGACCACGTGGCCACAGGCCCTCAGCACGGCATAGTCGGGCAACGTCATGAAACGCTCGTGACGGATCCGGTACGGCCCGTTGAAATAGGCAGGGTTGTCGTGGTTGCCGCGTACCATCACCAGCCAACAGTTCGCGCTGCTTAAGTACCTGCGATGGCGCTCATACACATAGTCGTAATAGCCCGGCCGCTCAAAGCCGAAGCCACAGTCGCCCGCCACCACGATGAGGGCGTCGCGCACCTTGTAACGGACGCAGCACTTGTGGACGAGCTTGTTGAATTCGCCGTGGATGTCGCCGACAACCACAATGCTCCTGGCTTCAGGAAAATCAAAAACGTTCATTTGTATCTATATTGAGTTTCCTGTAGGTAGCAAAAAACCGCCGAATGTTTCATCCATCCGGCGGTTTTTTTTCATTTCCACGTCGTCAGGCTCCTTGCCACGACGCAAAATGCTGTTATTCAGCGATGGTCATCTCATCGACCAAATGCTTGGCCCCGGCAAACTTGTCGATGATGAAGAGCACGTAACGGATGTCGACCGAGATGTTGCGGCAGATGGCGGGGTCGTAGACCAAGTCGCTCATGGTGCCTTCCCAGCAACGGTCGAAGTTCAAACCCAGCAACTGGCCGTCGGCGTTCAGGATGGGGCTGCCCGAGTTGCCGCCCGTGGTGTGGACGCTGGCGGTGAAGGCCACATGCATGGTGCCATCCTTGTCGGCATAACGGCCATAGTCTTTCTTGCGATAGAGTTCCTTGAGCTTGGGCTCGACCACGTAGTCGTAGATGTCGGGGTTCTCCTTCTCCATGATGCCCTCGAGCGTGGTGAAATGGCGGTATTGCTTGCCGTCCTGGGGCTTGAAGCCCTCCACCTTGCCGTAGGTGACGCGCAGCGTGAAGTTGGCGTCGGGCGAGAAACGGCGCTCCGGCTCCATCAGCATCTGCCCCCTCATGTAGAGACGCTGCAGGCTGTCGATCTCCTTGTTGATGGGCGCCATCTTGGGATTGACCTCGTTGCGATAAAAGTCGATCAAGCTCTGATAAGCCTTCAAAGCGGGGTCTTTCTGCAGCTTCTTGGCCTTGCTGGCCTTGAAACCGTCAAGGAAGGCATTCACCTTGTCCTCGGAAACGAACATCGACTTCTGGAACAGCTGCGCCACGAAAGCGTCCACGTCCTTGATGTCGTTGAGGAAGCTGGGGCGGAAGTCGACGGGCTGTTTAAGATATTCGGAGAGCATGCGCTTGGCCACCGCCTCGTCGATGGGCTGGTAATAGTCCTTGAAGAACGCTTTAGTGGCGTTTTTAAGTGCGGCGACCATCTTGTCGATGTCTTCTTGCGGGGTCTCCTTGGTAACTTGCGCCAGTCTGCCGAAGCTGCCCGCAAACTCGATAAGTTCAATGTTTAATCCGGCATTTGTCATATAGGTGTAAGCCACGCGGTACGGCTCCAAGGCCTTGTATTGTTTTTCGAAAGCGCGCAGGAGGCCGATATAGGCATGGCGTTGACGGCTGGCATTGCACCAGTCCATGAAGGTCTTCTCGTAGGCCTGCTTCTTCTCCACTCCGTGGAAGTGGTTGATGCCCTCGATGACGCCCATCCACTTCTTCCAGCCGTTGCCCAGACCGGCATGCTTGGAGGCATACTGGATGCGCACTTTCTTGTCCTGCTCCTGATATTGGTTGTAGATGTCGAGGATCTGGCCACGCAGGTCGACGGCGATGGGATCGATCACATTGGCTTCCTGATCGACGGCGATGGCAGGCAGGTATTCGCTGGTGCGGGCGGGATAGCCGAACACAAAGGCGAAGTCGCCCTCATCGGCGCCTTTCAGCGAGATCTCGAGGTGCTTGGCGGGCTTGTAAGGGACGTTGTCGGCGCTGTAGTCGGCCGGATGGCCGTCCTTGCCGGCATACACACGGAACACACTGAAGTCGCCGGTATGGCGGGGCCACACCCAGTTGTCGGTATCGCCACCGAACTTGCCGATGTTGCTCGGAGGACAGCCCACCAGGCGCACGTCGGTGTACACTTCATTCAACAGGAGATAGTATTGGTTGCCCAGGAAGAACGGCTTGATCGACACTTTATAGCTGGTCTCCTTCTCCACCTCGGCGATGATGCGTTTCATGTTCTCGCTGATGTTGGCCTGACGCTTGGCCTCGGTCATGTCGTCGGTGACCTGATAAAGCACCTGGTCGGTCACGTCGCGCATCTCTCTCAGGAAAATGACACTCAAGCCGGGGCAAGGCAGCTCCTGCGAACGGTCCATGGCCCAGAAACCGTCGGTGAGGTAGTCGTGCTCCACGGAGCTGTGCTTTTGGATGTAGTCGTAGCCGCAGTGGTGGTTGGTGAGCAGCAGGCCGTAGTCGCTGACGATCTCACCCGTACAGCCACCGCCAAAGAGCACGATGGCGTCTTTCAGGCTGCTGTGGTTGATGCTGTAGATGTCGTCGGCCGTGATGCGCATGCCCATCTCCTGCATCTCTTTCTCATTGTACTGGAGGAGCATCGGGATCCACATTCCCTCGCCGGCAAAAGCCGTTACCGAAACGATCAAAAAAACGAATAACAAACGTAACTTTTTCATGCTTTTAACGTTTTATAATAGTGGAAACAAAATTACGTAGATTTTTTTCATTTTTTTCTTGGAGGTATCAAAAAAACATTTACTTTTGCAGTGTGTTAGTAAACTAATACACTAAAAGAACAACCCGAAAACAATCATGATGATCGCGCTTAAAGACATCAACAAGACCTACTTCGGTGCCCAGCCGCTCCATGTGCTCAAGGGCATCAACCTCAACGTGGAGGAGGGCGAGATGGTCAGCATCATGGGTGCCTCGGGATCGGGGAAATCCACCTTGCTGAACATCTTAGGCATCTTGGACAACTACGACACGGGCGAATACTACCTCAACGGCAAGCTGGTGAAGGACCTCAGCGAGAACGAGGCCGCCGACGTGCGCAACCGGACCATCGGCTTCATCTTCCAGTCGTTCAACCTCATCCCCTTCAAGACGGCGATGGAGAACGTGGCGCTACCTTTATACTATCAGAACGTGAGCCGCAAGAAACGCAACGAGCTGGCCTTGGAATACCTGGAGCGTTTCGGACTGAAAGAGTGGGCCGACCACTATCCCAACGAGCTCTCCGGCGGACAGAAACAACGGGTGTCGATGGCCCGCGCCCTGGTAACCCATCCCAAGGTGATCCTCGCCGACGAGCCTACCGGCGCCTTGGACAGCAAGACCTCCGCCGAGGTGATGCAGATCCTCCGCGAGGTGAACCAGACGGGCATCACCATGATCATCGTCACCCACGAGAAAGGCATCGCCCTGCGCACGAACAAGATCATCCACCTGAAAGACGGCGTGATCGAGAACATCGAAACCAACAACCCCGACCTCATCGACTTTAACACAGAGATCAAATAAATGGACTTCTGGCGCGAGATATTCATGGCCTTGAGCCGCAACAAGTTGAGGACCTTCCTCACGGGATTCGCCATCTCGTGGGGCATCTTCATCCTCATCGTGCTCCTCGCCGCCGGAAACGGCATCACGAACGGCATCACACAGGAGTTCAGCGACCAGTCCAAAAACACGTATATGCTTTTCGGCGGCGAGACCTCCAAACCCTTCAGGGGCCATGGCACCAACCGTTCCATCTGGTTTACCGACAAGGACATCCGCTTCCTGGAAAACGAGGCACAACACGTGGATCAAGTATCACCGACCATCAACAGCAGTGGCTTTGCCTATTTCGGCGACCAGTCGTGCAGCGTCAACATGAGAGGGGTCCGTCCCGTTTTTCAATCCATCTCGAACGTCGATCTCGTGAAAGGACGCCTGCTCAACGAACGTGACGAGAGACAAAGCGAGAAGGTAGCCGTGATCGACGATGCCGTCGAGAAGCATCTTTTCGACGACGGCACCTCCCCCATCGGCCAGTTCATCATCGTCAACGGCATCGCCTATAAGGTGGTTGGCGTCTATGAAGGCGACCCCAACTCAAACGGCGGCGGCGCCTTGGTTCCCTTCTCCACCTTGAAAAAGATTACCAACCAGCGCTATTATTGGATGCTGCGGTTCACCGTAAAAGGCCTGGAGACCAAGGAGGACAACGAGGCTTACACCGAATATCTCAGGGCCCAACTGGCACACCTGCATGAGTTCGACCCCGATGACCACTCGGCTGTCTACATACGCAGCACCCAAGAAGAATACCTGCAGACCATGAAGATCTTCAACACCTTGGAGCTTTTCATCTGGATCATCGGATTCGCCATGCTTGCCTCGGGCATCGTGGGCGTGAGCAACATCATGCGCATCACCGTGAAGGAACGCACCAACGAGATCGGCATCCGCAAGGCCCTCGGCGCCAAGTCGCGCTCCATATTGGCCTCCATCGTCACCGAGTCGGTGCTCATCACCGCCATCTTCGGTTACATCGGGATGTGGCTCGGCATGGTGGTGGCCGAAGCCAGCGGCAGCATCCTAGCCAAGATCCAGGAAGGCAACTCCTTCTCGTTGAACATCGTTCCCTCGATCGACATCCGCATCGTGCTGATGGCCACCGTGCTGCTCATCGTGTGCGGCGTGCTGGCAGGCTTCTTCCCCGCCCGCAACGCCGTGAAAGTGAAACCCATAGAAGCAATGAATTACCGATAAAAAACCTGTGACCATGTTCGACTTCGACGGACTCAACGAGATATGGCAGACCATCACACGCAACAAGACCCGCAGCTTGCTGACGGCCTTCGGCGTGTTTTGGGGCATCTTCCTCCTGGTGATCCTCTCCTCCACGGGCAACGGCTTCGAAAACGGACTGATGAAGCAGGTGGAGGGCGTGACGCCCAACACGGGGTTTTTCTTTGCCGGCGCCACCAGCGAACCCTATAAAGGCTACCAGAAAGGGCGACAATGGACGATGCAGATGGCCGACTTGGAAGCGATCAGGGAGACCTTCCCCTGCGTCAAGGCCATCTCGCCCGAGGCCAGCTTGTGGTCGAACGAAGAGAAAAACGTGATCTACGGCAACCGCGGCAGCAGCTTCTCGGTGAAAGGGGTCCTGCCCGAGTACAATCAGATCGAGAAGTCGAAGATCCTGAAGGGACGCTTCCTCAACGACACCGACATCGCATCCAACCGCAAGGTGTGTCTGCTGGGTAAGAAAGTGTATGAAACCATGTTCGAGAAAGGCGAGAATCCCATCGGCAAGATGGTGAAAGTCAACGGGATCTATTTCCAAGTGGTAGGCGTGGTCCGTTCCTACACCGAGAACGTCGAAGTCAACGGTTCCGTCGATGAGTCGGTGATCCTGCCTTTCACCACCATGCAACAGGTGTATGCCATCGGCGACAAGATCCATTTCTTCGCCCTGGTGGCCGACGACGACACGCCCCTCAAAAGCATCGCAGACGACATCAAGCAGCTCCTCAAGGAGCGACACGACATCAGCCCCACCGACGAGGAGGCCATCGAGTCGTTCGACCTCTCGGAGATCTTCAACACCTTCAAGGGCTTGTTCTTCGGCATCCACATCCTGATCTGGATCGTGGGACTGGGCACCCTGCTGTCGGGCATCATCGGCGTGAGCAACATCATGCTGGTGACCGTGAAGGAACGTACCCGCGAGATCGGCGTGCGGCGCGCCATCGGAGCCAAGCCGAAGAACATCATCGGCCAGGTGCTGTCGGAAAGCCTGTTGCTGACCGTCTTGGCCGGACTGGTGGGCCTCTGCCTCGGGGTGGCCATCATGGCCGTCGTGGCGATGATCACCTCCAGCATGCCCAGCGACAACATGATGTTCCAGGATCCCAACATGGGCTTCAAAGCCGCCGTGGCCGCCACCGTCATCATCATCATTTCAGGACTCTTGGCCGGTGTTTTGCCCGCCTGGAGAGCGATACAGATTAAAGCCATCGATGCCATCAGGGAAGAATAAAAAAGAAGATAGACCAGACGCACCCCAGCGGGGTGCTCCTGTCGGTAGCCACGGGGTTGAGGAACGAAACCCCTGGAAAAAGGAAAAAAGAAGATAGACCAGACGCACCCCAGCGGGGTGCTCCTGTCAGTAGCCACGGGGTTGAGGAACGAAACCCCTGGAAAAAGGAAAAAAAGAAGAAAGAAAAAACATAAAAACATATCATCATGAAGAAATTCTTTAAAATCTTGTTTTTCATCTTGTTAGGTATCGGAGTCATCTGGACCTTCGTCTATCTTTTCAAGAAATCGAGACCCGAAAAAACCGTCTATGAAGTGGTGGAGGCCCGCATCGACACCATCCAGAAGACCACCGTGGTCACGGGCCAGATCGACCCGCGCGACGAGGTGGCCATGAAACCCCAGGTGTCGGGCATCATCGCCGAGATCCTCAAGGAGCCGGGACAGCAGGTCCAGCAAGGCGAGGTCATCGCCGTGGTAAAGGTCATCCCCGACGTGAGCAGCCTCTCCGCCGCCGAGTCGCAGGTACGGGTGTCGAAGCTCAACCTCGACAACGTGGAGAAGACCTACAAGCGCCAGGAGAGCCTGAAACAGAAGGGCCTCATCTCCGCCGAGGAGTTCGAGAAGTCGCAACTCGAATACCAGCAGGCCAAGGAGAGCTACAGCAACGCCAAGGACCAGCTGAACATCATCCGGGAAGGCATCTCGAAGAGCGCCACGGGGTACAGCAACACGAAGATCAAGGCCACCATCTCCGGCATGATCCTCGACATCCCCGTCAAGGTGGGTAACTCGGTGATCAACTCCAACACCTTCAACGACGGCACCACCATCGCGACCATCGCCAACATGAAAGACATGATCTTCAAGGGCAAACTCGACGAGACCGAGGTGGGTAAGATCCACGAAGGCATGCCGCTGGTCCTGACCATCGGGGCCATGAACGACCGCAAGTTCGACGCCGAATTGGAGTACATCGCTCCCAAGGGCACCCAGGAAAGCGGCGCCGTGTTCTTCGAGATGCGGGCCAAGGCCATCCTGCCCGACGACGTGTTCGTCCGCGCCGGCTACTCCGCCAACGCCGAGATCATCCTCGACCGGGCCATGGGTGCCGTGGTCGTCCCCGAGAGCTGCATCAGCTATGAAGAAGGCGAGACCTACGTGTATCGCTGCACCAAGGAAGACGAGCCGCAGGCGTTCGAACGCCAGGCTGTCAAGGTGGGCCTCTCCGACGGCGTCAACATCGTCGTCACCGAAGGCTTGAAGGCCGGCGATAAGATCAGGGGGAATGAAAGTGGAAAGAAGTAGTAAGAAGATAGCAGATAGGAGACAGAAGATAGGAGACAGAAGATAGGAGATAGGAGACAGAAGGCCGAAGACAAAAGGTAGAAGGCCGAAGGCAAAAATTAGAAATTAGAAATCAGAAATAAGCATATAATGAAGAAGTGTATCCTAATAATCACGTTATTGGCTGTGGCTTTCACGATGGGGGCGCAACAGCCTTGGACGTTGCAGCAGTGCATCGACTACGCCATGGAGCACAACGTGGGGATCCTCCAGAGTCGGTTGCAACAACAGAACGCCGACTACCAGCTCAAGATGAGCCAGAACGCCTGGCTGCCCTCGGTCAGCGCCAGCGCCAGCGAGGGACTCGGCTTCGGACAGTCGCCTTCCTACACCGGCGTGTATGTGTCCGACAACTCCTCGTCGGCTTCGGTGGGCATCAGCGTCTCCGTGCCGCTGTTCCAGGGACTGAACCTCTACAACACCAACAAAGCGAACCAGCTGAACTACGATGCCAGCGTCCAGGACCTCGAAGCCGCCAAGCGCGAGCTCCAATTGGCCATCATGGCCTATTACATGGAGGTGGTCTATTGCAAGGAGCTGCTGGGCGTCGCAGAGAAACAGCTGGAGCTCTCCGAGAGCCAGCACCAACGCACCCAGGAGTTGTTCCAGGTGGGCCGTCTCCCCGAGTCGAACGTCTATGAGAGCGCCGCCCAGGTGGCCTCCGACCGCGCCTCCCTCACCGAGGCGCAGAACAACCTGATGCTCAGGTTGTTGGATCTGGCCCAAGCCCTGGAGATCGACAACACGGAAGGCTTCGACGTGGTGGCACCTGAGACCTTCACGAGCGACGAGCTGCCGTTGGCCTCGCCGCAAAACACGATACAACATGCCTTGAACCACCAGCCCGAGCTATTGGCCGCCCAACTGCGCCTGCAGCAGGCCCACTACGACCTGAAGGCGGCCAAATCGGCCTGGTACCCCTCACTGAGTTTCTATGGGGGCTATTCCAACGGCTATTACCATTATTTCACCAACGACAACGCCAACATCCCCCTCTCGCAGCAGCTCAAGACCAACGGCCGCACGCAGTTGGGACTGTCGCTCAACATCCCGATCTTCAACGGCATGCAGACCAAATACCGGGTCAAGATGACCGAGCTGGGCATCGAGAACCAGCAGCTGAACATCGAGAACACCAGCAAGAAGCTGAAGAAGGAGATCCAACAAGCCTATTACAGCGCCGTGGCCGCCAAGGAGAAGTACGTGGCCGCCGAGAACAGCCTGAAGTCGTCGCAGCTGGCCTACGACTATGCCCAGGCCGGCTTCGAGGCAGGCAAGACCACCCTGATGGAGCTCAACGAGAGCAAGAACCGTCTCTATAAGGCCGAGTCGAGCCTGTTACAGGCCAAATACGAGTATCTCTATCGCTGCAAGGTGATGGCCTTCTACAACAACTTCACCTGATACAACGCCTGCCGGTGGTTGTTCCCGGTAGGATACAGGAAATAGAGCACCCTATCGTGTACCCGAAGCTGCTCCGCAAAGGGATAGCCGCTGAGGTCGAGCACGGGCGTGGCGGTACCCGTCTGCAAGTCGATGCGCATCAGGGTACAGAGGCCGTCGTTGAGGAAAAATGTGTAAAACTCCTTTCGGGCACGGTCCACCATCATGGTCTTCTTCCAGCGCTTGTCGGGCACCATCCCTCCTGTCCAATGCTTGCGCTCATGGTAAACGAGCGGATAGCTTTCTATAGCCATGCCGACCGAGTCGAAGACAATGGTCTCGCGATCGGTGTAATCGAACAGATAGAACTTGTTGTCGATGCTGTAGATCGGGTTATAGATGTAAAGCAGATGCGGGAAAAAGTTGATGGCATAAAAATAAAAGCTGTCCACCTGGCCTCGACTCGACCGCAGCACGTCGTCGAGGGCATCCTCATCCACGATATGATACAGCGGATACACCGTGTCGGCCGTCGGCGTCACGCAATAATAGTATTGTTCCAGGCCATAAAAGCCGTACCGACCCGTGATGACCACCTTATCGGAGGCCGCCACGATGGGCGCATAGTCGTGGTAGAACTTCTCGATGGAAATCGGGGCATACAAAAACAGGTCTTTCTTCCGTCCATCGGTGGTCTCGGTAAAACCCAGCTGACAGGCGTTTTCGGCGCTCACCACATGGATAAAGCCATAAAAATCCTTATAGAGGTTTTTGTAGGAAGACGAGATCGTCAGTGCATGAAGGGTGTCCAACTCAAACGACAGGTGAAGCAACTCGGTATTCCTTCGGCGGTAGGCGATGAGATAGATCCCATCGTCGCCGATCACATAGTCGAGCACACTCCGCACGGGGTTGTCGAAGGCGATATGGGGGGCATTGGCAGTAATATCCACTTCCAAGAGCTCGTGTTTTTTGGTGTTCATCTCGATTTTGAGCTCCTTCCCTATGAGATCCGCTTCCTTTACCGTATAACGAACCGGTTCATAGCCTATGTGCGCAAACCGTATCTTTTGACCTACCATGGGTTGGGACAGGGCGAATTGTCCGTTCTCGTCGGTTATGGATACCAGCAGCGAGTCGTTCAGGTAAACGCTCACATTTTCAATGGCGCGGCCTTTCTCGTTGACGCACACCCCTTGGAGATAAGGGCGTTCCTGGGCGATGACCTGAATCCCCCAGTACAGAAAGGCCAATACGATGTAAACGCTTCTGTTTTTCATGAACGTAATAGTGTTTCTTTAATTATTGATTTTCAACCTGTTGATCACCCCTTGTTTCCGGTTGCTGTCGTAGAACACGCTGTAGGCATAGCCGTCGTTCACCCGGAACACCCGCGGATAACTGCCTTTGCTGGCTTTGGAGCCCATGCCCACGATGCCTTCGGTGGGATGATAAAGGCCGAGATAGTTGACCCCGTCTTTAATAAACAGACCGTAAGCCTTCCCTGTGGCTTCATCTTTCAAGAACTCATTCTTGAAATAGCGCTCGCCTGAAGTGACCGTTAGCGGCCGTCGTGAAGCGACCTCAAAATCCTTGTTGATGGTCACGATTTCACGGTTGTCCACATCGACAAATTGGAGGTAATCCTTGAACAGGAGCGGTATGATACAGTATTCTTTTTTCGCGGCGATGGCACAATACCAATGTATTTTGAACATCAGGCTCCCGTTTTGCGCCAAGCTCAACAGATAGCCGTCCCAGACGCCTTCGTTGAGGAGGTCGATGCCATCTTCTTCGGCCACCACCTGATGGTATTCCGACACGATGGCCATCAGCTGCGACTGGCACCCGATGTAACCGATCGTATCCAGAAAGCTGCATAAGGGGTGTGGGGGTTTCTCGGGGTCGTCTTTCAGGATGTACTCGTAATTCTGGCTCTTCCCGTGGTTGTGTTTAAGCCAATGGATTCCCCTGTCGTGGACGACGGTTTTGGTGATGTAAGCCCCGTTGAATTCGCAGACAATCCGGAGTAATTTGTCGCGATAGTCTTCCCTCGAAAAGGGAGCCACCGAAAGAAGGTTGTCTTGGTCTGTCAGATAGATTTGCAGGCAGCTGTCCTGTCCCACCAGGATCATATTATGAAAGCAATCGACGTAGAGCTTTTCAAACAGCTTGTCGTAGTCTGCCCGCGCCTTTTCCGTGCCCTCCAAGTCCAGCACAACCATCGAAGAAGTCTTGGGTTTGTTTTCCAGCAAATAGATGTGGTCGCCAAGAAAAGCCATGTCGGTGATATTCCGCCCACGTTTCGACCGGTAAAAGTCGCGGCTCGCCGTTACGCCCACCTCTTGCAGGCTGTAGTCCTGTCTCCGCATCCTGAAGCTGACGTTGACGGAGTCTTGCTGCAACTGCTTCGGCAAGAGGCTCACGATGGTGTCTTGGTAGCCGATGCAGGAATAATAAAGGTTGATCTGTTGGGAGCGGTCGTAAACGGGCAAGGCATAATGCCCTTTGCCGTCGCTGCTGGTACCGTAGGGCGTATTGAGCACGCTGATGTTCACGTTCTCCACCCCGAGATTGCCATAGACCACGGTTTTGTTTTGGGCACCAAGATTCCCAAAAAGACACAGAAGCACTATGACGAGGAAGCATCTTTTCATGGGAACAAAGTTATTTACTAAAACAACAAAAAATCCATCCCATGAAGGCGGATATAGATTTTTACCAATGAATTATTGATTTAATTCACTGAATTTCTGTATGATAAGACTTATTGAAGTATAGATTTTCTGTTCGTTTTTCCAAACCGATAACGACTGTTTTGAAGATGATAGGTTCAGTTCAAAACAATGCCTTCTGCGGGCATCCTGAAGGAAAAGACATTCATTGGGGCAGTATGTTTGCGGTGATAACACGTTTTGGTTTGGGCTTCTGTGACACAGCGCGGGTAGTAATGAAGTGAGCCACGTGCCCTTCTGCCTGTTGATTATTATTTTCAAAAACAGTGTTTGCAATTCACAATACCATATTATATGGTACTTGATTCTTTTAATAGCCCAGCAACCGGATCCTTCCCTACTTTTTTCAGGAGGTTGGAGCGGTATTTCATCACGGTATTCTGACTCAACTCCAGGATTTCGGCTTCTTCCTTGATGCGGAATTCCAAGAAGTTGAGGATCAGCAAGTCGTATTCCTGATCGCTGAGATCGGGATAAGTGGATTTCAGTCGCTCGTAGGCATGGGGATATACCGCGTTGAAGGCCTCAAGGATGCGCTTGCGCTGGTTGCCCCGCGAGAGGATCTCCTTCGTCTGCCGCTGCAAATCCTCAAAGGTCTGTCGTTCAATGGCCGTTTGCGCCGCATTCAGCTGTTGGTCGTAGGCTTGACGCTCCCGGTCGTAGGCTTGGCGCTCTCGGTCATGCACCAGACGTTGTTTTCGGTTGGCCTTGCGCAACCGCAGGATCACCCAAATCATCAACAACAGCAACAACAACGATGCTGCAACGATAATGATGATCCGCCGATGCGATTTTTGTCGTTCCTGCGTGATGGTAAGGTCATAGTTTTCAGCCAAATATAAGGCGTATTGGTTGATGCCCAAGGTGTCGTCCTGGGCCAAGGCGATGTCAAGCAGATACCTTGCTGCCGTCATCTTTTCGTCGGGATCCATTGAAAACACCTGCTCCAGATAGACTTTGGCGGAATCCGACTGTCCAGCATAATAATACTCGGTACCGCGGTTCAGGTACTGATGCCAACGATCCTCCTCCCCAGCGGGTTTGGCAACGACGGTCCATGCCATCGCGCAAACGATTGCCAGGAGAAAAAGCCGTATGGTTTTCGATCGTGGACGCATACCTGATTCAATCTTTAATCTTTACCCTACTGAGCACCCCCTGACTCCGATCGCCGTCCAAATAGACGCTGTATGCATAGCCGCCATGCACCTTGAACACCCTCGGATAGATGCTCGGACAGGCTTTCTGGATCACGCCCACACTGCCTTTTTCCGGATTGTACAGCCCCACGTAATCCATCCCGTTTTTCACGAAGAAGCCGTAGGTCTTTCCTGTAAGTTCATCGGTAAGGAACTGATTCTTGAAATAGGAATCTCCCGATAGAATCTTCAAAGGCCTGGGGTCGGATACCTTGAACGCCTCATCGACCTCCACGATCTTGAGTCCCTGCAAGTCGATCAATTGCAGGATGTCGTTATATTTCAATGCCGCCGTATGGTATTCCTTGGCGACATTTTGACGGTACCATAGAATCTGAAGGTGGATGTTTAAGGTTTTGTTCAAGCGGCGCAAATCACCATCCCAAGTGCCCATTCGCAGCTCATTGGCACCGACAGGAACCGCATGGTCATACATGGCGATAATCCGGTTCAGATGAGCCTGACAGATTTCAACGGCCGCTGTGTTGATAAAACGGCATAAAGGATGGTTTTTCTTTTCAGGATCGTCTTTCAGGATGTACGAATAGGTCTGTGTTTGTCCATGAAACTCCTGGACGTGGTAGTCGTACTTGTCATAAACCATGCTACGGATCACATTGGCCCCGTTGAACTCCATCACAAATCTCGCCACTTTGTCGTTGAATTGTTGTTTGGAGAACGTCGTCAAAGGCAAGGCTTTCCACTGATGGTCGAAATACACTTGCAGGCAGCTGTCGCGGTTCAACAGCAGGAAATGCCCGAAGGGGTCGATATACAGTTCCTCATACTGCTGCCGGAACTCGGTTTCGCCCAGCTTGTTTCCATCCAGGTCGAGCAGGCTCAGCACCGAACTGCGGCTACGGTTCTCCAGCACCAGGATCTGATTTCCAGAAAAGGCCACGTCGGCGATATAGCGACCACTTTTGGTCCGATAGAAATCCTGGGCACGAAGGCTTCCTATCAGGCATAGCAACACCACGATGATCCAATATCTCTTCATGGGAACAAAGATATTGAATAATTCATCAATAAAAGATTCCCTGATGGAAAACTACAGATTTATCCAGAGCGCCATCATCCTTAATCCATTGAATTACTGAATTTTTCCTATGGACGTAGTATAGATTTTATTGTCTCAAACACCGCACTTCGCCACCCAATTCATACTCGATGGGACCATAATGTTTGGCGTAGTACAGCTCCGTGGGGAAGGTGTTGCGGGTAACGGCATCCTGGTCGGTGATCCTGAAGTGCAACACGTCGTTGTAAACCACCCCGTTCACCTCATGGCTACGGAGCATCTCCATCGAACAACGATATTGACGCTCGATAAACCTTTCATCGCTGCATGTCGTGCAGGTAAAATGCTCGCCATCTACATTGACATCGAACTGCACGTCATAGAAACACAAGGCAAAATGGGTGTTCTTGCTGTAATAATTGGTGACACCCAGATAACAGGCACGACCCTCATAAAAGCTGACGCGACCCTCCTGATGAATGTTTTCACAAAGGTCTTCATCGGTCTTCACAAACATGAAATAGGAAGCGCCCTCCACCATACCGGCTTGGGGAGCCGAAAAGTCAAACTCCTGGGTGATGCCGTTCTGGTCTTGAACGTAGAACGCCAACTTGTCCTGGTCCACAAACCATTCCTTGAAGCGGTCATCCACATAGTGGTATTCCGGTTTCACACACGAGGTGAGGGCCATCAGCAGCACGACGGCCAACCAAATCTTATTCTTCTTCATAACGCAAGTATTTTTCACCGTTCGACATTTCAATGGCAATCACGCCCTTTTCATAATTGTAATAGAGCCTCTCGATATAGATGCCCTGCAGGTCTTGGTTCTCGTTGGGGAACTCGAACACGTCGTGATAGACATGACCGTTGACCTCGAAGGTCTCATGGACCTTGAACAGGTCCGTGGGTTCCCCGATGAAAGGGATGGAGGCATACATTTGATGACAGCTCAGCTGGGCATACTTGTGCCGGGCTGGATAGTCATAATATACACTGTCAGCCATGTAGCCATTAGAGAAACGGATGTCGATGTCGAACAGCGGATATTCGGGCTTGCAGGTGGTGATGTCGATTTCATAGTCGAAATACACTGTTGGCGAGGGTTTGCTTTTTTCCAAATGTTCGTCAAAGCCCCAAGCATTGTTGCCTTGGGACTTCACCCGGTAGCGCATCACCTGGAAGGGGATGACTACCCGATCGCTTTCATGTTGGAGATAAAAGGTCTGGCCGTCCTCGTAAGGCACGGTGGCAAGATACTGTTCCGGAATCGGACCGAGGTCGATGTACTCGGGCTCTTTGTTCGGGCATCCCGTAAAGCCGATGACTGCTACAAAAGCCGTCAACAAAAACAAGATTCTTTTCATGGTTCGATGATTTGAAATTTCACATTGCAAAGGTATAACAGATAAACCTCATTTGTTACGGGTTTCGTATCCGTTACAAGATATTTTACCAATAACTAGCTGTTATTGAATTATTTGATATGTTGTCATTACAACTTTTCAGAAACATGTCCTTAATGGTAGAACGATGCTTCCTGAATTAAAACCACTTGGATTGTAAAGCAGAAAAACTTGTAATCAAAAAACCTAATTCATTGATAATCAAAACCGCCATTTTGAAATCGTTTGTAACGGCCACTACCAAGTGCATTTTGTTCGAAAAGAGTTCCTAATTTTGCGGAAAAGAAACACCTCAACATGGTTAGGTCATTGTTTTTCTTCGGCATCGTCCTCCTCCTACTTCCCTCCTGCACCTTCCGCTCGAAGGCCAAGACGGAGCGTATGGAGGCCGTGGTGAACGAAGTGCGCGACCGTTACCGTGCCGACGAGGACATCAGCAACGACGACCAGATCTTCGAGGCGTACGACTATTTCCTTCACGCCAAGGATTACCGGAACGCCGCTCCCGCCGCCCTCTACAGCGGTCGGGTACGCCAAGCCAAAAAGGAATACGAGGCCGCCATGAACTGTTACCAAGAGGCAGACCGCTATGGTCGCTTGACGGGCGATTCGGTCAGCGCCGCCTTCGCCCAATATTACATAGGTGACCTCCTCAACAACAGCGGCCATGAAGACGAGGCCATCGTCAACTACAAAGCGGCTGCCGAGCTGTGGGGCGACAGCCTCTCCCGCAAGGCCAAGTGCCTCAACGCCGTGGCCATGATGAACATCGTCATCGATGCGTATGACAGCGCCTTGATCTATCTGGAACAGGCCTTACAGCTCGCCCAGACCTCCCATGACTCCGTCACGGAAGCCTCCGTCTGGAACAACTACTCCGTGGCTTACCAACTCACCGACGACTTCGACGCGGCCAAAGACTGTCTTCGGAAAGCCTTGCCCTTGGTGGATGTCAAGCGCCGTCCCATCGCCTTGATGAACCTCGCCAAAGTGTATCTTGCCTTGGACGAACGCGACTCGCTCGAATATTATAAAACAGCGATGCTCAACGCCATGGAACTGACGGAATGCCGCCCCGAGACCATGGCCGCCGTCTATGCCTTCCTGATCAAAGATGCCCTGGCCAACGGTGATTACGCCACCGCGTTCGACCTGGAGAAAAAACACGAAGAAGTCGCCCTCGACATCCTCTCCGACCAAACCCAGAGCTCCGTGCTCGAGATCCAAAAGAAATACGACTTCGAGACCCAAGCCAACCAGCACAACCGTCAGATGCTCTCGCGCCAACGGCTCATCATCGTGCTCATCGTCGTCTTAATGATCGCCTTGGCCATCATCACTGGACTGATTTTCAATGCCTTGAAAAAGAAACGCATCGAAGCCGAAATCAACGCCAACCTGTTGGAACTCAAGAAACGCAACGAGCAGCAACAACAGGAACAGAGCGACCTTCAAACCCAAATCGAGACCCTCCAAAAACAAACCGGCGACCGACTCAAAGACGAATACCTTCAGAAGTGCCATATCATCCGATGCTTTGAAGTGTATTCCCGTGACCGTAACAACCCCATGGGGTTCAAGGACTTGGAAAAAGCCCTGTTTGAGGGCGAAGACCATTGGACGGGATTCGAACAAGCCTTCGAGGGCGTGCATCCAGGGTTCATCGACTCCGTCAAGACAAACTATCCCGATCTCACGGAATCGGAGTTCCGTTATTGCCTGCTCTCACACTTCAAACTCAGCCGACAAGAATACGCCGACGCCCTTGGATGCAGCGTCTATAACATCGACAAAATCAGGGCAAGCCTCAACAATAAATTTAGAATGAAGAATTTAGAATTATGAGAGGAATCATAAAAGCTTTTTTCTTATTGATTATCATTATCTTGGGCACCAACTCATGCAACAAGGAGCCTTCCTATAGGGAGCTGTTCTACAACAGTCTTCTCGCCAATTCCGACGGCAAGGAAAAAAAGGTGGATGTGAAGGGGTCGTTGATGAACGGCGACATGAAAAGTCCCAACATCGAATCGTGGCTGATCGACAATATCCTTTACGTATGTTTCTACGAGACGGTGGAAAACTGCATGACCTTGGTCACCGACAACAACGGTAACCTGCTGTTCTCGAGAAGGATGGACAAGCAGTATCCCTGCGTGGTGAGGGTCTTCATGGGCAACGAACCCACGGGTACCTACCATCTTTACATCACCGACGGCATCAAGACCGCCGAGGGAGATTTTTATTATGTCAACGCCTCGCCTTGGGGAAACGGAAAACAAAACAACCATCAATAAATCATGAAAAACATCCTTTTATTAACGTTGGCATTGGCTTTTTGCCTTCCAACCTTGGCACAAGAACAAGACAACGAGCGTTGTGTCAGCAATGAGATTGCCTTAAGCTATGGAGTTCATCCCGTAAGCGGTGATGACTTTCAACCCAACGTGCCCTTTTACTCTTATTACCTCGACAAAGTAGGAGCCTTTTCGGGCAGTTACACCCACTTCTTCAACAAAGTTGTCGGGGTGGGCGGCACCTATTGTTTCGACTATAGGGAAATCGACTACCGGCATCATGGCACCAACAATCCATTGGTCTGTAACCTCTACGAGTCCTGCCATTCCGTAATGGGACACCTCAAACTGAACTGCATCAACAAGAAACATTTCACCCTTTATGTCAAAGCGGATGCAGGCCTCTGTTTTTGGGGCTACCGACTGGAGGAATTCCAACCCGACCTGTTTGGGGTGAACCTTCCTACCAAGCACTGTTGTTTTGCCTGGCAAGCCGCTGCCGGTGTTGAGGTCGGTAACGACCGCATCGCCGGATTCCTGCAATGGGGTGTCGGCATGGAAGGCAACTACAACTTGGGAATCAGATATAAATTCAAAAACCGCGCACAATGAAAAAACTCTTGATCATTTGCACCACGCTCATCATGATGAGCTCCTGCATCGAGCACGCCCATATCTATCAGAAACTGTCCGACGAAGACGCTGCTGCCATCCCTTACCAACTGGGACAAAGGGTGGATTTCGTGAACCAGGACGGCGACACGCTGACATACGAAGTCGTTTTCGACGACACCTATCCCTACGATCAAGACCGATACTTCTCGCGGACACACGAAGGAACGGGAAAGATCCCAAAGGACGACTATTACTGCTACGCCCGCACGGTGATTCTCGAATGCGAACAGAACCACAGCTTAGGGTTCACCATCCTTCCTGGCAAGGACCTCATATTCTATTATGGGAACGACTTCGACCTCAATGGCAGCCTCCTGAGCTACCAGCCATACGCCCCTCTGGACGAAATCGAATACACCAACGTCCACCACGAGATCCTTTATAGCCAATACACGGGCCAGCTGATCTACGACTGGTACTACAACGAGGCATTCGGACTCTTGTATATCCAATACTATGATCAGTCATTGACGAGGGTTCCTTCCCATGAAGACTGATGAAGGTTGTTTTTCATCAGTAAAGATGCATTGTGTCCAAAGTTTCAACAACAAAAGTATTGACATTATTTAGATAATGTATATTTTTGCATCGAAATTATTAAATACAATGCATTATGAAAATAGATTCTATTGAAAAAGCCCGCTATTATGTGGGCAAAGCCGAAATGATCTTAAAAGAACGTGGACTGCTGGATGCGGAGATCCTGCATTACGAAAACAAAAAAGCGGTTCGCAAGGCAGGAAGGATGCTGTGGTATGGGGTGCTGCTGGCGTTGGATTCCGTGTTTGATGTCAGGACAGACCGGCGGACCAAGGTGAAGATCGACGACTATCTGGAGGCCATCTCCGAACGCGACGAGGCCCTGGCAAAGGTGGTCGATTGTGGTTGCGACATCATTTGGGTCTATATCGCTTACGACGGCATCCAATCCAAGCCCCTCTGCGATGAAGGCATCCGTATGGCCAATGAGATCATCGACCGTTGCGCCAATATGTTGGAGTGATATTTTAAATAAGAAACCATGGAACAAGTGATCATTTCAACGTCAAAAACCGAAAATGGATACAGTGCCAGTTGTGAATTGATTCCAGGATGGGTCGTATCATTTACAGGTAATTTCTCTGAATTTGTCAACTACGTTCAAGAAAGCATTGATTTTTATGTGGATTGCGCTCAAATTGACCACGATCCTTATCCTGCGGTATTTGACACCAACTACCAATTGCTTTTCAAAATGTAAAACCGTAAAGCGAAAAAAAATCGCAAAGTGCATTTTATTATATAATTATTTATATTTTTGCAAAAAGTCTCGTTATAACGATAGTTTATGAAATCGATTATCATTTATCACGGTTCGACAAAGATCATCGAAAAACCCGTATTGGGGGTAGGAAATCCAAAGAATGATTATGGATTGGGCTTTTATTGTACCGAAAGTCTTGAACTCGCCAAAGAATGGGCAAGCACGGAACAACACGATGGCTTTGCCAACTGCTATGAGATCGACTTGGATGGTTTGGACATCCTCCATCTTAATCAAAAACCCTATCATATCCTGAATTGGCTCTCTATACTGTTGAAAAACAGAACGTTTGTTCTTTCACAAGGCCTGCCTGCAGAAGCAAGAGAATATCTACTGAACCATTTTTTGCCCGACTACGAGCCTTACGATATTATTATTGGTTACCGAGCCGACGATTCTTATTTCTCGTTTGCCAATGCCTTCTTGAACAATACTATCTCGTTGGAGCAATTGCGCAAAGCGATGCATTTAGGAAAACTGGGGGAACAGGTCGTATTAAAAAGCGAAAAGGCGTTTGCAAGCATCCATTTCAAGGAAAGCATCCCCGTTGACAGCAGTCTGTACTACCCGAAACGCCAAGCCCGTGACCGCCAGGCCCGGGAAGATTACCAGAAAGAAAAATCCACAGCATCACCGGTTGATGCCATCTATATGATTGATATTCTCAGACAAAATTGGAATCATGATGACCCACGCCTATAACCCTTTGTATCTTGAAGATGTGATGAACAACATCGGCACCATGTTCGACTGCGCCGTCCATGCTGCAAATTGCGACCTGACGTTGTTTTACGAGATGTTTCTGTCAAGCGGCGTCGCCTCACAAATTGAGGCAGGCAATCCCCGTTACCTGTCGGGGCTGTCGGGGATGGAGCTGATGCTATTGGTTTTGGATAAAACCATTGACAAAACGGTGCCCGTCATGTCCTATGCACCCTTGGACCGAACCCCTGAATATTGGGCGGGTTGGGCGTTGGCCTATTACCAATGGTATCGTGCCCAATCATTTTCGTTTCTTAAAAGCAATGGATTAAACATCAGCACCCTGTTTTTGCTTTATCCAACCATGCATGAGGCCGATCTTTCCAAATTTGTACAAACGGCCGATGCGCTGATTGAGCAAGGTCTCCAACACCGGAAGAACCCGCTGAAAACCATCCGAAAGCAATCACGTCTCACTCAAAAAAAGTTAGCTGACTTGTCAGGGGTTTCACTTCGCATGATTCAAGCTTACGAACAGGGCGACCAGGACATCACCAAGGCTGAGGTGCGTTCGATCCTCGCACTGTCACGAGTGCTCGGATGTCGTCCTGAGGTGATCCTATGACGTTAACCCAAGAAGTAACGCTCTTTACAACCTTTCAAAATCCACCATCGCGCGAAGCGATGCCCAATCCTCCTCTTCCATCGTCTCCAAGGCCTCGTCACTGAAGTATAACTCAATGCTTAGATCGGTTTTCGTGAGTATGTTGATGGTTCCCAAGACATCGTATGAGTTCTCAATCTCAACATCTTCTATAATATGTTCCGAATACCAGTCCTTCAGAACGAGATTGTTTCCATGAAGCGTGTATTCCTTGGCAACTTCTTCCCCTCCCATGGCCAGAACCGCCTGTCCGTTTTTCTTGAATTCTACAGTAAGTCCTATTCCGATTGGAATGGACTCTGATTGTTCGCCGTTTGTTAAGGTTAAACCGACAAGTTTCCATTTACCATAGATTTGAGGGTCCTTTTCACAAGAAGGAAGAACGGCTACCATAGTTGTCATCAACAGGACAGCCAAGATGTTTTTAATTGTTTTCATGACTCTATGTTTTATCGGTTAATGATCAATTTCGTGGTTTTCCCATCGATGGTGATGAAATACATCCCCTCGGACAATTGTGAAACATCAATCTGTTGGTTTTCACCACCAAAATGACCCGTCATCAGAGTCTGGCCCATAGTATTGGTGATGCGGTATTCACCGGGTTGGGTATCTGAGATGGTGATGAGGCCCGAGGTGGGGTTGGGATAAACCTGGAATCTCTCGGCGGTGGTTTCGTCAACATCGTAATGGAAATTGAAATACACCTCGTCACAAGCTGTCTCCGTCGTCTGGATGATCAATTGTCCGTATTGCCACACACAGCGCATGCCTTCCACGCGATAGTCATCGCCTTTGGTCATCAAGCGCTCTGGGAAGAAACTGGTTGCGTGGCCGATGCCGCAGAGGATGGTGCCGCTGAACAGGTCTTGAGGATCGCTCACCATGAGGGTCCGATAGGTGTGGCCGTTGTACTCCACCGCACCTTCTCCATCCACATGCATTGGTAAACGTTCCGTCCCAACCTGGATCTCCCATTCGTCGCCCACCTGGGCGGCGAAGTCGTACAACATCGTAAACTCACCCAAGGTCTTGTTCCACCAATACACCTTGTTGTCACGTTCATAAATGTATTCGTTCGACTTTTCCTCATGCGGGTTTTTGTCGTAGAGGGTGTTGATGCGCACAAGGATATGGGTGGGTTCATCCTGGACGGTGGTATCGGCCACATATTCCAAATGCTGATAGGTGACGCTGCCGTTTTCATTCTGAATCTCATAATACCACTCCGTACCGATGGGGAAGATGCCCATTTCCACGATGTTGGAAAATTCGTTCCAGCCAGGCGCGTTCTGGTAAGCCGAAAGCGAGCCTTGCGGCACAAAGAGGGTGGCGCTTCGGGGAACAAGGTCGAAAGAATGGTAGTAAGCCTGTTCTGCGTTTACCACAGGTGGAACCGGATTATAGACATAGATCTTCTTCAACTTCGTGCACCACGAAAAAGCCAGTCTGTCGATGTAGCTGACCGATTCAGGAATGGTCACCTCGCCCATCCACTGGCACATCGCAAACAACCGATAAGGGATGGTATCCATCGACCGGGGAAGGGTAACCGTAGAGAATCGGCCGTAGATAAAGGCTTCCGGGGCAATGTCGGTCACCGTCTCGGGAATGACCAACGAGCCTGGGTCATTGCAACTCATGAAAGCATGCGTTCCAATAGCCGTCACCGACGAAGGAAGGTCGGGCATGTGGGTAAGACCGCATTGGCCGAAGGCGTAGGGGCCAATCGCCGCCACCCCTTCGGGAATGACGCTGTTCTTACAGCCAATCACAACGGTATGGGTAAGTTGGTTGATAACACAGTTGTTTTCGGAACCATAAACGGCGTTCCCCTCCTCAACGGTCACCGACTCGATCTTCTCGCAACTGTTGAAAGGGTTCCCTTCGATGGTGGTGACCGAACTGGGAAGCTGAACGGTCTCCAGTTTGTCACAAGAAGAGAAAGCATCACCCATAATGGTCGTTACGGTATTTGGAATTACTATGTTGGTCAACTTACCATTGTTGCGGAACATACTATTCGAAACCACCGTAAGCCCTTCTGGCAGCACCAGGGTACCCGTCAAACCGGTGGTCATGAAGCATTCATTGCCGTAGGTCACGTCCTTTTCGGGAAGCACCACCTCGGTCATGCGGTCGCATCGGCAGAACGCCGTGTATCCCACCGTATTCACCGAATTGGGAATGACCACCGTGCCGCTCAGCGAAGTACAATGGTAGAACGCGCGGTTTCCGATCGCTGTGACCGTGTTGGGGATCACCAACGAGGTGATGCTGCACTCGCGGAAGGCATCGTCGAGGATTTCCGACACCGTCCAAACGCCACCACCGCCCATCACGGTTTCGGGAATGACCAGGTCTCCCGTCGGCATGGGATACCCCTGCTCCAGGCCAACCAAACGCTTGTCTTGGTCAAGGATGGTACAATACAGATATTGACCTGCCTGCGTCATGCTTAAGAAATCGTAGGCCTTAACGGTGTTGATGGTCAAGACCGTCATGATAATCAGTAAGAGTTGCTTTTTCATATTCAAGTTGGTTTTTTGATTTATTCGATTAATATTGATCGTTCTCCGTTTTACCTCCCATTCGGTCGGTGAGCCCTTCGGGGTTCCGTTCACACCGCATTGACGATTTCTTCGAAGCTTCGATTGTCGTCCCCGAGGTTCATTTTCATTTGTTTGATTCGCGTTTTGCGTTTATAATAGGAATCGGTTTGGGTGTCCAACAAGATGGAAATTACCTGGTTGGAGAAGCCGTTTTTCGACAAGCAACAGATGCGCACATCCCACTTGCCAAGTTTGGGGAAGAGCTGGAGCAGTCGTTGCGAGAAGCCATCGAAAATCAAGTCGGTGAGGTTGATGAAGTCGGTCCAGTCGCTGTCGGCGAGCTCGAAGTTGAGCGTGTCGGCATTCACCTGTTCGCTGAGGGCTTGCGCCGTGACCATCACCTTGTTTCGGGCCATGATCTTCTGGGTCATCATCAGCTCTTTCTGCGAGAGGGTCTGCTGGTTGCGCCGCAGCTCGTCGTTGGTGCGGATCAAGGTCTCCATGTCGCTGACCAACTCGTGGATGCGGTTCTGGTCGCGTTCCACTTGACGACCAAACTGCTCCATTTTCAATTTATGATCGCTAACGATCTTCCTTACAATCAACAAGATAACCAATAAAGCAATCACCGCTAAAGCGATAATCAAATAGAGTTTCAGGTCGCGGTTACGGTGCAGGCTCTCCAATTCGCTTTGCTGGGCTTTCAGCTCGTATTCCGACTTGATGCGCAGCATCACGTCGCTGGCGTGTTCCTTTTCGGATTCCAATAGGTTTTGCGAGAACAGCTTATGGTATTGTACGGCCTGCTTGTAATCGCCTTCGCTATAAGCGATGCCATAGAGGGTCTGGTAAACCGACATCTTCAATCCGGCACGTTCGCTGCGCAGGGCCTGGTTCAGGTGCTCCTTCGACTGTTCATAGTCGTTCATATAATAATAAAGAATTCCCAGCGTCATCTGGGCGATGTCGGTGTTAGGGTCGTCAAGACCGATTTTCAGGGCTTGGTTCACGCTCTCGATGCCCTTAGCAAAATTGCCTGTTTCCATGTAATAGTCGCGGCCCATCTCCAGATAGAGGTCGCCTAGCATGGCTTGATCATGGATTAAGGTAGCGATGTTGAAAGCCGAGTCGTAGTACTGTTTGGCTTGGGTGTATTGTTCCTGTGCCCTGACGGCCCGTCCACTATTGCGGTAGGCGTTCATCATACCCGTGGAGTCCAAGGTCTGGCGGAAACAGTCCAAGGCCTGTTGATGCTGGTCGAAAGCACCCTCGAACAGTCCGTGCTTGAAATACATCGCACCGAGGTTGTCGCAAAGTTGGCCTTCGAGTTGCAGGACTTCTGTAGTCTCTTCGCAAGACTGCAACGCTTCAAGTCCTTGCAGGAATGTCTCAGCGGCCTCCTCCGACTGGCGTTGCTCGCGCAGGCGCAAACCTTCTTCATAAAGGGATTGGGCTTGTCCCACCCGTTTGGTTTGGGTGTTGCAAGCGGTCAGCAAGCCACAAATCAATACGAGAGTTAGAAGATGTGTTCTCATTTTTCGAATGGTTGTTGATGCAAAATTAAAGAGAAAACAAACTTGTCAAGAGGTTTCTGTAAGAGCGGCGTGAATTGTCCCTATCATTTCGGGATGTCCTATAGTATTGATACTGATTATCAACACGATAGTTCTCTATAGTTTTTGGTTTTGTCCTTGTTTTTAAAGCGATGGCAAAACAAAAAAACGTATCTTTGTGGGCAAAATGGAGGTAGTACACCCCATTTTGGCCAACATTTTTCACCATGGAAGAAATCATCACCTTTCTCACCAATGTGCTTCACAACAACAACCGCGAGTGGTTTCATGAGCACAAACAGGAATACCAAAGCGCCCAGGCGAAGTTCAACGCCATCGCCGAGCAGATCATCGAAGGCGTGGCACAGTTCGATCCCGACATGCAGGGCTTGACGCTCAAGGACTGCACCTACCGTTTCTATCGCGACACCCGTTTTTCTTCGGACAAGCGGCCTTACAAGACCCATTTCGGGGTGTTTGTTTGCAAAGGCGGCAAGAAGTCGATGCTCAGCGGCTATTATTTTCAGGTACAGCCTAGGGAATCAGAAGATTACTTCAGTGGCAACATGCTCTGCACGGGGATGTACATGCCCTATCCCGAGACCTTGAAAAGCCTCCGCGAAGAGATTCTTTATGACGGAGCGCCCTTGGAGCAAGCCGTCAAAAAAGCCAAGGGTTTCACTTTGGACACCCATAGTGCCTTGAAACGGGTACCCAATGGCTATCCCAAGGACCATCCCTATGCCGAGTTCCTCAAACAACGCGACTGGCTGCTGGTGAAGGAAGTCGATGACAAACACCTCTATAGCCCCGACCTCGTGGCGTGGGTACTGGACGAGTTCAAGAAGACCAAGGACTTCTGCCAGTGGCTGAACCGTTCCTTTTGATCGTTGTTGAAAAATTTTTTGTCTATGGATTATGACGGCAATTCACGTAAAAAGGTGTGTGATGACGGAATTTCCCTGGCAAACGATATCATCAACCGCTGCGCCTCTTTCCTGACTACCTGAACGATCCCGACAGGAGACCTGCGACGTTTTATGGCAAGGTTGTTGCTTTTCAGCCTTATACAACCCCTAAAACACGTCGTTATGGATTACCTACTGCTAACCATCACCTTCGCTGGGGCACTGATCTCCGAGATGCTTTCCATCTACGCCGACATGATCGGCTGCAAGACCTTCCTTAAGAAGCTGTGGCCCGGCAAATCAGAACGTTTCTACTTTATCCTTGATGCCTTGCTGATGCCCTTCATCGGCACCGCGCTGGCCTATTTCATCATGGAACCCGCCAGCATGAAGACCGCCTTCTGCGCCGGCCTCACCTGGTGCGGCACCCTCCAGACCCTCGGCCTCACCCTGAAGTCGGAGACGACCACCACCGTCAAAGAGTCCGGCGGCAAGACCACGGTCTCGTCCACCACCAAAACCACCAAGAAAGTCTAACCCAAAAACGAAAACGCCATGAAAAACAACGATAAAAGGACCAAAAAGGACCAAAAAACCGTCCTGTTGATACTCCCCGTCTGCATCCTGCTATTGTTTGTCGGCTTGTTCACCGGTGCCGGAATCAGCCACAGCCAGCTCCGCAAGGAACTCATAGAGATGAGAGATACCGGCATCAAACGGAACGACGATGCCCGCCTGACGGTGCTTGAAAAAAGGTACAACAAACTCAGCCGCATCATCGGTCGCAATAGCGAGACCGAGCAACTGATCAGCGATCTACAGATGAAACGCTGATCCAATAATAACGCTGACCCAATAACAAAGGGAACACCCGCTATGACGGGTGTTCCCTTTTAAGCGAGCGGGACCGCCTCAAAAGGCACCTCAGCAACGGACCGAAGGGAGTTGCGTAGTGCCGTTGAGGCGGTCCCGCGGAGCGAAAAAACCTTGGAACGAGCGAAACCGCCTATTCCTTGCTGTTGCGTTCCTTGACGATCTCTTCCTGCTTGTCCTTCGGCGTCGGCGTATATTGATAGAACTCCATCGAATAGTTGGCACGACCCGAGGTGAGGTTACGCAAGGCCGTGGCGTAGCCGAAGAGCTCCATCAGCGGGATGAAGGCGTCGAGCTTCTGCGAGCCCTTGCGGAAACGGCGCATGTTCTCGATGCGGCCACGACGTTTGTTGACGTCGCCGGTCACATTGCCGATGTAATCGTCCGGCGTGTTGATCTCCACCTTCATCATGGGCTCCAGCAACACCGGGCTGGCTTTCATGAACGCCTGCTTGAAACACATCTGGGCGCAGAGCTGGAAGGCCATGTCGCTGGAATCGACAGGGTGTGAGCTGCCGTCCACGAGGACACACTTGACGTCCACCACGGGATAACCCGCGAAAGGTCCCTTGAGCATGGCCGCGGCCAAGCCCTTCTCCACCGAGGGGATGTATTCCTTCGGCACCACGCCGCCCTTGCTGACATCGACAAACTCGAAGCCCTTGCCGGGATTCGGCTCGAAACGGATGACGGTGTGGGCATACTGGCCCTTGCCACCCGTCTGCTTGGCGTATTTGTAGTTGCATTCGAACGGGGCTGTGATGGTCTCGCGGAACGACACCGAAGGCGCCCCCACGCTGACCGGCACCTTGAACTCCGTGTTGATGCGGTCGACAATGATCTCCAGGTGCAGCTCACCCATGCCGGCGATGATGGTCTCCTCGGTCTCCTCGTCGAAGTGGGCACGGAACGAAGGATCCTCGTTGCAGAGCTTGGCCAACGCCTCGCTGAGCTTGCTGCGGTTCTTCTTGTCTTCGAGGTTCACCTTCATCTCGATGACCGCCGGCGGGATGTGGATGTTCTCCAGCATCAGCGGTGCCTTCTCGTCACAGAGGGTGTCGCCCGTGCGGGTGTATTTCATACCCACCAAGGCTACGATCTCGCCCGGACCGGCCTCGGCGATCTCCTCGCGCTCCTTCGCCTTGATGCGGAAGATGCGGCCCACACGCTCGCTCTTGGTCTTGTTGGTGTTATAGACGCTCATGCCATTCACCAGCTTGCCGCTGAAGATGCGGATGAAGGTCTGCTGACCCACGTAAGGATCGTTGATGAGCTTGAAGGCCAGGGCGGCGAAAGGCTCGTTCTCCGAGGGGTTGCGCTGGCAGGTCTTCTCCTCGTTGTAGGCGTCATGGGCGATGACGGCACCGAGGTCCTTGGGCGAAGGCAGGTAATCGACGATGGCGTCGAGCAGCAGCTGGATGCCTTTGTTCTTATAGGCGGCACCGCAGAGCACGGGCACCATCATCAGCTTGATGGTGGCCTTGCGGATGGCAGCCATGAGCAGGTCGGTGGGGATCTCCTGGTCGTCGAGGTACAGCTCAGCCACGTCGTCGTCCAGGTCGGCGACCTTCTCGATGAGGTTGCGGCGGGCGGCCTGTGCCTGCTCCATCATGGCCTCCGGGATGGGCCCCACGATGCGTTCCTTGTCGACAAAACGCACCGAGTTCATCTGCACCAGGTCGACCATGCCCTCGAAGGTGGCTTCGGCGCCGATGGGCAGGTGCAACGGCACGGCATTGGCGCCGAGGTACTTTTGCATCTGGCTCACGACCTCGTTGAAGTCGGCACCCGTACGGTCCATCTTGTTGACGAAGGCGATACGGGGCACGCGGTATTTGTCGGCCTGGTTCCACACCGTCTCACTCTGGGGCTCCACGCCGCCGACGGCGCAGAACACGGCGACCATGCCGTCGATGACGCGCAGCGAACGCTCCACCTCGACGGTGAAGTCCACGTGGCCGGGAGTGTCGATGAGGTTGATCTGATGGTCGTTCCAATGGGCGGTGATGGCCGCGGAGGCGATGGTGATGCCACGCTCCTGTTCCTGTTTCATGAAGTCCATGGTGGCCTGGCCGTCGTGGGTCTCACCCACCTTGCGGTTGACGCCGGTGAAGAAAAGGATGCGTTCCGAAACCGTTGTTTTTCCTGCATCGATATGCGCTGCGATACCGATGTTGCGAAGCTTTGAAATATTCTGTGTCATGGGGATTGGATGGTATATTTTTTGTAGTAATAATCGGTCTGCAAAAATACGACAAAAAAATGAGCGACTACAAGAAACTTTACCGTACCAGAAACAAAAAAATCTGCGGCGTGGCGGGCGGACTCGCCGAGTATTTCGACTTGGATCCCACCATCATGCGCCTGCTTTGGATCATCTTCGGCTTCGTGAGCTGCTCTACGGGGGTGATCGCCTACCTGATCTGTGCCTTGGTCATCCCTCAAAGTCCACAATAAACGACTTTTGGCAACTACGTTTTGTTGATGCGGTGGAATAATTTATTATCTTTGCCGCATCATTTTTCTATTTGCTTATGGCATCCCCGTTATTTGGAACGATTATCAAGACCGCAGCCGAACTGAGGAACATCCCGGTTCAGATCAAGAAAAACACCATCCGACCTGTCAAGGCGCAGGAACGTGAACTTAAGAAACTGCTTCGCAAGGCACAGTTCACCGAATTCGGAAGACAATACCATTTTACGGACATCCTCCTGTCGCGCGACGTCAGGGAGGCATTCCGCAACACCGTCCCCGTGTTCGACTACAACAAGATGCACAACGAGTGGTGGCATCGCGCCCTGGATGGGGAACACAACGTGACCTGGCCCGGTAAGATCAAGTACTGGGCGCTGAGCAGCGGCACCTCCGAGGCGGCCAGCAAATACATCCCGATCACCCGTGAGCTGAACTCGAAGATCACCAAGGCCAGCATCCGGCAACTCGTCTCGGCGGTGAAATACGACTTCCCCGCCGGATTCTTCAACCGGGGCGTCTTGATGATCGGCGGCTCCACCGACCTGTCGTACAGCCGTAAGGGCGGTTACTATGCCGGCGACCTCTCGGGCATCTCGGCGGGGAAGATTCCCAGATGGTTCGAGTTCTTCTACAAGCCCGGACAAAAGATCTCCAAGATCAAGGACTGGTCGGAGAAGCTCGACGAGATGGTGAAAGCCGCTCCTACCTGGGACATCGGCGTCATCGTCGGCGTGCCTGCCTGGGTACAGATCCTGCTGGAGCGCATCGTCAAGGAATACAAGCTCAAGACCATCCACGACCTCTGGCCCAACCTGATGGTCTATGTCCACAGCGGCGTGGCCTTCGCTCCTTACGAAAAGAGTTTTGAGCGCCTGTTCGGCAAGAAGGTGGTCTATGTGGAGAGCTATCTCGCCTCCGAGGGCTACATCGCCTACCAGGTCGACCTGAAGAAACGCGTCATGCAGCTGCTGGTCGACAACGGCATCTATTTCGAGTTTGTGCCTTTCAACGAAGAGAACTTCGACGAGAACGGCAACATCGTGGAACATCCCAAGACCTTGATGCTCAACGAGGTGGAAGAGAACGTGGATTACGCGCTGCTGCTCTCTACCTGTGCCGGCACCTGGCGTTACCTGATCGGCGACACCATCAAGTTCCTGCCCCCCGACGGCCCCCTCTTCGGGGATCGCCCGAAAGGCGTCAACATCGCCATCACCGGACGCACCAAGCAGTTTTTGAGCATCACCGGCGAGCACCTGTCGCAAGACAACATGACCCGTGCCGTCGAGATGCTGGCGGAGGAGCTGGGGGTGAACATCACCGAATTCACCGTGGCCGGCATCAAGCACGACACGATGTATGCCCACCACTGGTACCTCGGATGCGACGAGCCCATCGACCCGCAAGTGGCCATCAAAAAGATCGATGGATACCTCTGCAAGCTCAACGACGACTATGCCGTGGAGCGCACCGAGGCCATCAAGGAACTGTTTATCGACGTGCTGCCCACCGAGGTCTTCTACAAGTTCATGGAGGAGAAGATCGGCAAATGGGGCGGCGCCACCAAGTTCCCACGCGTGCTTAAGGGCAAACGCTTTGGGATGTGGGAAGACTATCTAAAAAACAGAAATGAAATAAACAACAAAAAATAATCAACTGAACCCCGTAGGGGTTCTCCTGTCGGTAACCACGGGGTTGACCGAACGGGAAACCCCTGGGACAAAAAAACATGTGGAGCTTTATCTTTGACGCGATCGTATTGGGACTCACCCTGTCGGTGGTCTTCGGGTTTGGGCCGGCCTTCATCACGCTGATCCAGACCAGCATCCACCGTGGGTTCCGGTCGGCGGCCTGGTTCGCCATGGGCGTGTGTCTCAACGACGTGCTCATGGTGTCGCTGTGCGTGCTGACCTCCATCCAGGTGGTGGCCAACAACGACCGCGAGATGTTCCTCTTCAGCCTCGGCGCGGGCATCATCCTCATCCTCTTCGGCATCTTCACGTATACAAGAAAGGTCAAGGAAGACAACTTCAAGGGCATCAAGGAGCGAACCGACGAGATCATCGACGAAAACAAGGAGATCTTCAAGAACGAGGACGACACCCCGCGATGGTTCGTTTTTCTGGGCAAGGGCTTCGTGCTCAACATCCTCAACCCCTTCGTCTGGATCTTCTGGTTCAGCACCGTGGCCATCACGGCGGGCAACATGGGCGGCGACAAGCTCAAGACCCTGCTCTTTTTCGGCATCATGCTCGCCACCTGCCTGGGATGCGACTTGTTGAAAGCCAAGGGCGCCTCCTTCCTGAAACGGTTCTTCAACGCCAAGCGCATCCGCATCATGAACATCGTGATCGGGGTGGGCTTGGTGTTGTTCGGCCTTTATTTCATCATCAACGGCATCGTCAAGTTTATGCTTTAACCTGCTAATCACATTGCTATGAAAAAAACCGCTAACCTGAATTGGAGCCCCTTCCTCATCAGTGGGCTGGTGACCTTGCTCTATGGCATCCTGGCCCTCTTGCTGTCTGCAGAAATGATGAAAACGGTGATGACCGTCACGGGCGTCATCCTGGTCGTGGCTGGCGCCGTCTGTGCCGGGGTGTCGCTGCTCCGGAAGAAGAACATGATGCCTTGGATGATGCTGCTCTTCGAGGGCATCGTCATGATCCTGGTGGGCTTGGCAGCCATCATCTGGTCGTACGAGACCGTGAAGCTGCTGATCATCCTGATCGGCGTCTGGGTGGCCATCATCGGGCTGATGCAACTGATTTCGCTCATCGGCATCAAGGGAATGGCCAACAAGTGGTTCTTCGTGGTGTGCGGCGTGCTGGCGCTGGCTTTCGGTATCCTGATGATCCTCAACCCCTTCGAGTCGGCTGCGTTCTTCGTAAAGCTGACAGGGGCCATTGCCTTGGTCGTCGGTATCCTGACGCTGATGTTCGCATTCTCGATACGCCGGCTGCAACATCAGGTCGACAAGCAACTTGAAAAGGCCGAAAAAGACGACTCCGACATCGTAGAGGATGCGGAGATCGTGGAATAATCATCGAAAAACCGATTTTCAGATCGTCTCCTTGAACTTGATGTCCTTGACGTTGAGTTGCAGGGTGGTCTTGCCTTGCCAGTAGTTGTATTCCAGGTTGTAGCAGATGCTGAAAGGCTCGCCGCTGTGGATGCGTGCAAAGAGGTCGCCTTTCTGGAAGGCGATGCCCGAAAAGACCGTGTTGTCCTCGTCGCCCAGCTGGCGGACGGTGAGCTTCAGGTGCTTGTGGCCGCCCACCGGACGGGAGCCGCCCGTGTCGACGATGTTGTCGGACCAGAACACCGGGGCGGTGTTGCCCGGGCCGAAGGGGGCAAACTGGTTGAGGATGCGCATGAACTTGGCCGTGATGTCGCGGAAGTTGATCTTGAGGTCCACCATCAGCTCGGGTACCAGGTCCTCCACGGTGAGGTGCTCGCGGATATAGGCCTCGAACCGGCGGCGGAACTCGTCCACGTTCTCGGGTTTCATCGAAAGCCCTGCCGCGTATTTGTGACCGCCAAAGTGCTCCAGCAGGTCGGAACAGTGGTCGATGGCGTCGTAGATGTCGAAGTTCTTGATGGATCGGGCCGATCCCGTGATCAGGTCGTTGGCACGGGTCAGGACGATGGTCGGCCGGTAGTAATAGTCGGTGAGGCGCGAAGCCACGATCCCGATGACGCCCTTGTGCCAGTTCTCGTTGAAGATGACCGTGCTGCTGGCATTGCGCAACGCCTCGTCGTCGGCAATCATGTTGAGGGCTTCCTCGGTGATGCCGTTGTCGAGCTCGCGACGGGTGTCGTTGAGCTCGTTGATGTTGGCGGCCAGTTTCAGGGCATGTTCGTGTTTCTCCGCCAAGAGCAGACGCACCGAGTCGGAGGCCTTGTCGATGCGGCCGGCGGCGTTGATGCGCGGACCGATCAGGAACACCAGGTCGCTGATGGTGAGCTCCCGGGTCAGCACATTGGTGTTGTCGCCGTCCACCCGTTCCGGGTCCTCCTCCCGCCGATAGACGTTGGCGTGCTGCAGGATGGCCTCGATGCCCGGGCGGGGTTTCTTGTTGAGCTGCTTGAGACCGTAATAGGCCAACACGCGGTTCTCGCCGGTAATGGGCACGATGTCGGCGGCGATGCTGACGGCCAACAGGTCGAGCAGCTCGTCGACTTCCTCGATGGGCAGGTTGAGCCGCATGGCCAGCGCCGTGATGAGCTTGAAGCCCACCCCGCAGCCGGAGAGTTCCTTGTAGGGATAGTTGCAGTCGGGACGTTTCGGGTCGAGCACCGCCACGGCGGCAGGGAGCTCGTCGCCCGCACGGTGGTGGTCGCAGATGATGAAGTCCACCCCCTTCTCGTTGGCATACTGGATGCGCTCCACGGCCTTGATGCCGCAGTCGAGGGCGATCACCAGCTTGAAGTCGTTCTCCGAGGCGTAGTCGATGCCCTTGAAGGAGATGCCGTAGCCCTCGTCGTAACGGTCGGGGATGTAGAACTCGATTTTCTTCTTCTTGAAGAACTTCTTCAAATACGTATAGACCAAGGCCACCGCCGTGGTGCCATCCACGTCATAGTCGCCGTAGATCAGGATTTTCTCGCCATTGTTGATGGCCGCCACCACCCGATCGACCGCCCGGTCCATGTCTTTCATCAGGAAAGGATCGTGCAGCTGGTTGAGCGAAGGACGGAAGAACACCTTGGCCTCGTTATAGTTCGTGATGCCACGCTGGACAAGCAAAGTGGCCAGGTTCTCATCGATGTTGAGCGCCCGGACGATTTCGGCAACCAGTTGGTTGTCAACCGCTTTATTTAAAACCCACTTTGTTTCCATTATATAATTTTGAATCCGTAAAAATAAGAATAATTTCCGTTGTTTTTTATTATTTTATTATTTAGAATGCGAATATTTTGTATATCGTTGATTGTCAATTGATTATTTTTTTTCATTTCAAGTCATTCAAGATAAGCGGCTGTTGATAAATCATTCGTTATTTTTTTTAAAAAGCGGTTGCATGGTATCCGTATTTTTAATAATCTTGCATAATCGTTTTTTCCAAATTCTTATCCCTTGAAAAAGATTAAAACTGCCTTAATATCAGTATTTTATAAAACTGGAATCGACCAAGTGGCTTCCCTTTTGAAGGACCAGGGCGTGCAGCTCTACTCCACCGGCGGAACCTACGATTACCTTCAGCGGATCGACCCGACCGTGAAAACGGTGGAGTCGTTGACGGGCTACCCCTCCATCCTGGGCGGCCGGGTGAAGACCCTCCATCCGAAAGTATTCGGCGGCATCCTGGGGCGCACCCAGCTCGCGTCGGACCAACAGGAGATGGCCCAGTACGAGATTCCCGCCTTCGACCTGGTGATCGTGGACCTGTATCCGTTTGAGGAAACGGTGGCCTCCACCGAAGACGAGCAGGCCATCATCGAGAAGATCGACATCGGCGGCATCTCGCTCATCCGCGCAGGCGCGAAGAACTTCAACGACGTGCTCATCGTCCCTTCCAGAAAATACTACGGCGAGCTGATCCACCTGCTGGAGACCCAACAGGGCGAGACCTCGCTCGACGACCGCAAGCGTTTTGCAGCCTACGCCTTTGCCGAGAGCTCCCACTACGACAGCGCCATCTACAACTGGTTCGCCCGCAACGACAGCCAGCGTGAGTTGCGCCTGTGCGAAGGGCCCGGCACCGTGCTGCGCTATGGCGAGAACCCGCACCAGCAAGGCCTTTTCTACGGCGACCTCGACGCCCTGTTCGAGAAACTGCACGGCAAGGAGCTCTCCTACAACAACCTCCTCGACCTGGAGGCGGGACTCTCCCTGATCCGCGAGTTCGACGGGCCCACCTTCGCCATCCTCAAGCACAACAACCCCTGCGGCATCGCCTGCCGTGAGACGGTGCGCGAGGCCTACCTCGCCGCCTTGGCGGGCGACCCCGTGTCGGCCTTCGGCGGCGTGCTCGTGTGCAACCGCCCCATCGACCTCGACGCCGCCGAGGAAATCAACAAGCTCTTCATCGAAGTGATCGTGGCACCGGGTTACGAGGCGGGCGTCCTCGACCTCCTCTTCACCAAGAAGAACCGGGTCGTGCTGCGCCTCAAGGAAGATGTGTACCGCAAGACCACGGTGAAGACCGCCCTGAACGGCTACCTGGTGGAAGACCGCGACCTCCATGCCGAAGGCATCGACGACTTCAAGGTGGTCACCAAGGCGGCGCCCTCGCGTGCCGAGGTCAAGGACCTGATCTTCGCCAACAAGGTGGTCAAGCACAGCCGCTCCAACGCCATCACCCTGGCCAAGGACCGCCAGCTCTACGCCTCCGGCATCGGCCAGACCTCGCGGGTGGACGCCCTTCGGCAGGCCATCGAGAAGGCCCGGTCGTTCGGCTTCGACCTCCAGGGAGCCGTGCTGGCATCGGATGCCTTCTTCCCCTTCGACGACTGTGTGAAGCTGGCCCACGAAGCCGGCATCACCGCCATCATACAACCCGGCGGATCCGTCCGCGACCAGGAATCCATCGACTGCTGCGACCAACACGACATCAGCATGGTGTTCACTGGCTACCGCCATTTTAAACACTAATTCAAAATTCTGACCTCTGACTTCTAAATTCTAATCAAAATGGGTGCTTTTTCATTCCTGAACAAAGAGATTGCCATTGACCTGGGAACGGCCAATACGATCGTTATATACAATGACAAGGTGGTGGTGGACGAACCCTCCATCGTAGCCATCCAACGCGATACCCGCAAGATCATCGCCGTGGGCAAGAAAGCCATGATGATGCATGGCAAGACCCACGAAAACATCAAGACCATCCGCCCGCTGCGCGACGGCGTCATCGCCGACTTCCAGGCCGCCGAGCACATGCTCCGCGAGATGATCAAGATGATCAACTTCAAGAACACCCTGTTCCCGCCGAGCCTCAAGATGGTGATCTGCATCCCTTCGGGCATCACCGAGGTGGAGGAACGCGCCGTCAAGGACTCCGCCGAACAGGCCGGAGCCAAGGAGGTGAGGCTGATCCATGAGCCCATGGCAGCCGCCATCGGTATCGGCATCGACGTGCTCGAACCCACGGGCAACATGATCATCGACATCGGAGGCGGTACCTCCGAGATCGCCGTCATCGCCTTGGGCGGCATCGTCAACAACAAGTCCATCCGCATCGCCGGCGACGACTTCAACGCCGACATCGAGGAATACATGCGCAAGCAGCACAACATCATCGTGGGTGAACGTTCCGCCGAACGCATCAAGATCGAGGTGGGCGCCGCCATCCCGCAGCTCGACAACCCGCCACAAGACTTCGCCGTCCAGGGTCGCGACATGCTCAGCGGTATCCCGAAGGAGATCAAGGTAAACTACTCGGAGATCGCCCACTGCCTCGACAAGAGCATCATGAAGATCGAGACCGCCGTGCTCAACGCCTTGGAGCTCACCCCGCCTGAGTTGGCCGCCGACATCTTCCGCACCGGCATCTACCTCACCGGTGGCGGTGCCCTGCTCCGTGGCCTCGACAAACGTCTGGCCGCGAAGACCAAGCTGCCGATCCACGTGGCGGAAGACCCGTTGCGCGCCGTGGCCAGAGGTACGGGAATCGCACTGAAGAACTTCGACCGCTTCACCTTCCTCATCAAATAATGTATAACCTCATACGATTCATACAGAAACACCACTTCGTCATCCTCTTCCTGGCGCTCGAAGTGCTGTGCATCACGTTGCTGACGCTCACCCAGAGCTTTCACCGGCAGAAGCGGATCAACACCACCAACGACCTGGTGGGGAAGGTCTACGCCACGGGAACGGACATTGGCGACTACTTCCGGCTGGGCAAGATCAACCGCGACCTGGCCGAGGAGAACGCCCAGCTGCGGCGTCAGCTGGCCGTGGTCACCGACACCCTCGAAAGCTATACCGAGACCGTCAACAAAGACACCATCTATGAGTTCATCCCGGCCCGTGTGGTCAACAACACCGTCAACCGGCCCAACAACTACCTCCTCATCGACAAGGGAAAGGCCGACGGCATCGAGAAGGACATGGGCGTGATCTCGTCGGACGGCATCGTGGGCATCGTCTCCGACGTGAGCCAACACTACGCCTCGGTGATGAGCCTGCTGCACAGCTACTCCACCATCAGCGTCCGCTTCAAGAACAACGGACACCTGGGCATCCTGCACTGGGGAACCACTAACTACCGCTACGGCATCATCGACGACATCCCCACCCACCTGCTGCTGCAGGAGGGCGACACCGTGGTCACCAGCTCCTACTCCTTCATCTTCCCGGAGAACCTGCTGGCCGGTACCGTAACCGAACTCATCCAATCGCCCAGCGGGACGCTCAACAAGGCCAAGATCCGCTTTGCCACGGACTTCTCTACGCTGAAAAACGTGTACGTCATCCATCATACCAACAAGGCGGAGCTGGACGCGCTCATCAAAAACCAACAACAGCTATGAACCGGGTCTTGATCAATATCATTCGTTTTGTGTTGCTGGTGGTTGCCCAGATCCTGGTCATCAACCACATCCGGCTGGGCGGCTATGTGCATCCCTACATCTACCTGATCTTCGTGATGCTCCTGCCCCTCAACATCCCCGGTTGGCAGCTGCTGTTGTCGGGATTCGGCATGGGGCTGGTCATCGACCTGTTCATGGGCACCCTCGGCATGCACGCCGGCGCCACCACGCTGATGGCTTTCTGCCGGCCCGCCATCATCCGCCTGGTCTCGGGCAACCTCAAGTTCGAGAACGTCCGGGAGCCAAGCATCAACCAGATGGGATTCCCCTGGTTCCTGCGCTATACCCTCTGCATGGTCACCCTGCACAACTTCACGCTCTTCATGTTGGAGGGATTCACCTTCCATCTCGTCGGACAAGCCCTGCTGCGCATCCTGCTCAGCGTGCCCGTGTCGATGTTCCTCATCCTGCTGATCCTCTATTTCTTCGCCCCGACGAAGAAACGGGACCGCACCCCGGTATAACCAACGTTTTCAGCCATGGCCACCAAAGAAAAAACCGTGTTCTTCTGCAAGTCGTGCGGCAACGAGTCGCCGAAATGGTTCGGGAAATGCCCGGCCTGCGGGGAATGGAACACCTGCGTGGAAGAGAAGGAAGTAAGAGGCAAGAAGACGGAAGACCGAAGGCAGCCCACCGATGCGGTGCCGATGCCGATCCAAGCCATCAAAAACGCCGAGGAACAACGCATCGTGCTGCCCTACGAGGAGCTCAACCGCGTGCTGGGCGGCGGGCTCGTGCTGGGTTCTTTGGTCTTGGTCGGCGGCGAGCCAGGCATCGGAAAATCCACCCTGCTGCTGCAGACCGCCCTGCAGCTGACCGACAAACGGGTGCTCTACATCTCCGGTGAGGAGAGCGCCAACCAGATCAAGATGCGCGCCGACCGCGTAGGCATCCACAACGACCAATGCCTGGTGCTCACCGAAACCGACACCCAGGCGATCCTGAAACACGTCAAGGAAGTGCAGCCCGACCTCGTCGTCGTGGACTCCATCCAGACGCTGAGCTCGCCATACGTCGACGCCACTGCCGGCACCGTCACCCAGATCCGGGAGACCGCCGCCGAGATGAACCGCATCGCCAAGGGCTTCCAGGTGCCGGTGTTCCTCATCGGACACATCACCAAGGACGGTAGCATCGCCGGACCCAAGATCCTGGAACACATCGTGGACACCGTCCTTCAGTTCGAGGGAGACCGCCACTACGGCTTCCGCATCCTGCGTACCATCAAGAACCGCTTCGGGTCGGCCTCGGAGCTGGGCATCTTCGAGATGAACGCCAACGGCCTACGCGAGGTCACCAACCCCAGCGAGTTCCTGCTCTCGCAGCGCGACGAGGAAGTGAGCGGCATCGCCATCGCCGCCACCATCGAGGGGCAGCGTCCCATGCTCATCGAGACCCAGGCCCTGGTAAGCACCGCGGCCTACGGCACCCCCCAGCGCTCCGGCACCGGCTTCGACATCCGGAGGATGAACATGCTGCTGGCGGTCCTCGAGAAACGGGCCGGCTTCCGACTCAACATGAAGGATGTCTTCCTCAACATCGCAGGAGGCATCCGCAGCGACGACCCCGCCATCGACCTCTCCGTGGTGGCCGCCGTGCTCTCCTCCAACGCCGACATCCCCATCGACAGCCGTTATGCCTTCGCCGCCGAGGTGGGCCTCTCGGGCGAGATCCGCGCCGTGACCCGCATCGACAGCCGCATCGCGGAAGCCGACAAACTGGGGTTCGAAAAGATCTTCATCTCCAAATACAACGCCAAGGGCCTGGACACCCGACGCTTCCATATCGAGGTGGTGCCTGTGGCCACCATCATCGACCTGGTCACCCAACTCTTCGGATAATCCCATCGCCTATGAACGACTGGATCGCCTGCTTCCGAAGCAACGGGGTCACCGTCCACGAGACGGGTACGTGCCGTTTCGGACACGACCACCTGAACTGTGACACCAACACGGCTGTCGTGGTGTTCGACGGGTTGCTCCTCAACCAGAAGGAGCTCTTCGGCCAATACCATACCGACGACTTCCTGACGCTCTTTACGACGATGCAGGAGGCACGGCCCGCCGACTTCTTCAACGACTTCAGGGGGCCGTTTACCGGCCTGTATTACGACAAGGTGACTCGGCGGGCCGTGGTCTTCACCAACCAGACGGGCGACTCCGCCGTGTTCTACTACCTGTCGGAGACGATGCAGGCGTTTTCGTCCAATTACACACTTTTATTGGATTTTATTAAAAAACAGGGGGTAACGGTCACCTTCGACGAACAGGCGGCCCACTGGATGTTGACCTTCGGCTACCTCATCGACAGCCATATGATGGTCAAGGAGGTGAAACGGTTGTGCGCCGGCAAGGCGCTCTACCTCGAAGCAGGCCGCTGGACGGAACGTCGCTACCACCGCTTCGGCTCCGAAACCCTGCCTGTCAGCGAAGACGAGGCCATCGGGCACATCGACACCCTGTTCCGGCAGGCCGTGCGGCGTTGCTTCGACAAAGACCTCGAATACGGGTATCGGGAGCACCTGGTGGACATGAGTGCCGGCATGGACTCCCGCATGGTGAACTGCGTGGCCCGGTCCATGGGCTATGGCCCCATCACCAACATCAGCTACAGCCAGACAGGCAGCGAGGAAGAACGGCTCTCGAAGGCCGCATCGGCCCATTTCGGCAACACGATGGTGTTCGAGCCCCTCGACGACCACGCCTTCCTCTTCGACCTCGACGACCTGGTGCGAGGCAACTTCGCCACCTATTTATATACGGGCATCACCGGAGGGGCACGCCTTCTCTCGAGACTCGACTTCAACCGTTTCGGCGCGGAGCAGACCGGCCAGCTGGGCGACATCGCCATCGGCACCTTCGTCAAGACCGACGACCTCCAGGTCGACCCCGAGGCGGTACGGCTCTCGCACCGGCTGCCACTCCGCTACGACCCCAACCCCGAGGCCATCGACAACCAGGACTGCTACAGCCTCTACACCCGAGGCTTCATGGGAGCCATGTCGTCGTGGTTCATCCGCAAGCAATACACCTTTGCCCTCTCGCCTTTCACCGACGTGGACTTCATGGGGTATTGCTATGCCCTCCCCGTCGCGATGCGACGGGGACACCACCTCTACTGGAAATGGGTACAACGCCATTATCCCGAGGCGTTGGCCGTCCCGTCGAGTCGTAAGCCCCTCCCTGCGACGGCACCGCAAAAAATGGCCAACCTCACCCAAAGGGCTTGGCATAAAGCAATGAAAATCAGCAGAAAGGGCTTGTTCACACTGGGGTTGGTCCCTTCACGCATCCGCCCCGAGTCTTCCATGAATCCCTATGAATACTGGTACGACACCGACCCTCAGGTGCGGGCGTTTTTCGATGCCTGTTATCACGAAAACTTCCCACGGCTAGCCGATGATCCGGTCCTGTCGGCAGAAGTCAGTGCCTTGTACCACAGCGAGGTAGTGCTGGAAAAACTGATGGCGCTCACGGTGTTGGCGGCACATCGGGCATGGATTTGACGTAGATGTCGGTCTGCGGGAAGGGTATCTCAATGCCGTTTTCATTCAACGCATTATAGATCAGCTCCTTGGCACGTGCCGGGAAGGTATAGTGGGTATCCACCGTCGTATAAAGGAAGACGATCAGATCGACCGAGCTGTCGCCGAACTTGTCGAAACGGATGTCGATACCGCGTTTGGGATCCACGATGTCGCGACCGAACTTGTCTTTCTTCTGCAAGGGCTTCAAGGCATCCAGGATGACTTGACGGGTCTTCTCGATGTCGGTACCGTACTTCACCCCCACCGGGATTTTCAGCATCTCATAGTTCTTGCCGCCCGTGAGGTTCTTGAAGTTCTTCGAGAAGAGGTTGGTGTTGGTGAAGGCAATCAACGAGCCGTCTTCTTCCTCCACCAGGGTGGTTTGGTAGCTCACACGACGCACGACGCCACGCACGCCTTCACAGGCGATGACATCGCCCACGCGGATGCGTCCCGACATCAGCTGCACCCCATAGAAGAAGTTGTTGAGCACGTCCTTGAGGGCAAAACCCATACCGGCGGCCAAACCGGCGGTGATGGTCGTCAGTGCCGAGACGGGCAGCTGCAGGAGCGAGAACCCGATGACCGCATACAAGAGCCAGCAAAGCACCGATATCAAGGTGTTGGCCAAGCTGAGATTGACGTCGGACTCCTTGATCTCCACGTCTTTGCTCAGTTTCTTCAGGGTTTTCCTGATCCTGCTTACCCGCATCAGGGAGGTGATGAGATACACCAGGTATCTGAAGAGGAAGAACAAACCCACCAACATGAACAAGTGGTTCAACGACACCGAGAACCAGCCTTCCACATGGAACAGCGGCCTACTATAGACTTGACGGAAGGTGGGGCTCATATTGAACACGTCGCCCGCCATGAACACGCTCATGGGGATGGAGTTGATGACCGCCAAAGGCAGCAACACATCCTTGAACAAATCATAGAGCCAGGTAACCTCGATGAAGGCGCCCTTCCCGTTGAGGGGAAGACCCGGGTTTTTTTCGTGATAGCTGGCCTTGAGTTTGGAGACCCTCCCGTCATAATAGTCTTTCAACAGGGTAAACAAGGCTGAAATGGTTTGGAAGAGCGTCAGCTGGAAGAACCACCAGATGAGCAGTAGCAGTCCGGCCATGGAATAGCCGAAAATACCCAGGAAGAAAGCAGCCACCATCACACCGAAGGAGATCCACATATAGAACATGTCAGGCCTTGGCACCCGGTTGTTGCGGCGCACGTTGACGATAAACTGCCAAATGGAGAAGATCAGGAGCAAGGTCGGGAACACAAAGGCCAACAACGTGTTGGGAATGAAGATGATACGGAACAAGATGGTGATGAACGACAACAGCAGGCTCGGGAGATACACGACGATGGTGTTGCGGGTCAGATGCCGGTCGGTACGGATCATCAACGAGAGGAAGATGGCGGCAAGCAGCCAGGTGTATTGTCGCAAAAGCCTGGAGATCAGTACCCAATAAGGGTTGTTACGGGATCCCAAAATGAAAGAGAACACACCGAAGAACACGATCCCCAATAGCAAGGTGATCATCCGTCGGCGACTTTTGAGGAAATCTTTTTGGAGGAAAGGGATGAAGCGGAAACACAGCCATGAGATCAGCCAAGCCAAGAGGAAGCAGCCCACCAGCACGGCGAGGGCCACCATGCCGAACACCAGCACCGCCGATCCACTCCAGACGCGGGCCGAAGAAAGGTTGGACGTATCGATGCCGCCATATTTCTCCGTGACTTCCTGGCGTAGCATAGGGAAATACAAGTCGTGCCGCTGAAGCATCGACCATAGGCTTGGTTGGCCTCTCAAGAAGATACGTTGCTGGACGGTCTCATAGCTGTCTTGGGCGTATTCATACGCGGCTTCGAGCTGCTGTTCCAGTTCGTTGTAGCGTTCACTCTCCAGCTCAAGACGTCCAAGCCCTTGGCTATAGAAGTCGGCCATCTGCTCGGCGATAGCCACGCAGCTGTCGCGTACCACGTCATACTCGGGGTCGTCGGGCATCTTCCTCAAGATATCCACCAGCCTCGTGTAACGGTCTTTGCCGGAACGCATCATCGAAAGCCGTCGGTCGAAAGGTTGCGTTTTCGTGTGGAACTCGTTGTATTGCTTCGACACCTGGTCCAAGGCGTAGGTGAGGTCGAAGGTAAAGTTGTACGACGACTGGGAATACAGCATCAAGGAAACCGCATTGCACTGTTCGGTCAATTCGTCGATGCTCATCCTTCTGTTGTTGGTCCTTGTCCGATCCGTGGGACGGGGCGTGCTGTTGAATCGTTTGAATTTCTCCTGCGTCTGCCTCAATTCCTGCAACAAGATGGACAAGGTGGTCTTCATGTCTTTTTCATAAAAGACAGCCCACGAGGGCGCGGCGGTCGCCAAGACCAGCAGCAACAGCAAAAGGATGCGTGTTCTTTTCATGGCATTTACGGTTTTTTGGTGATCCGGTCGGGGTGCTCCAGAACAAACTTCGACCAGTCCGAAGACGAGGAGCTCCTTTTCTTTTTGGGTTTGGTGTAGTTGACGTCCTTGCCCCGGTCGATGCAGTGGCACACCGCCGCCGCCAAGGCGTCGGTGGCGTCGAAGTATTTGGGCATCTCGCCAAAACGCAACATGGCCTGCAGCATCTTGGAAACCTGCTCCTTGGAGGCGCTGCCGTTGCCGGTGATGGTCTGCTTGATGGTACGGGGGGCGTATTCGAAGATGGGGATGTCGCGATACAGGGCCGCAGCCATCGCTACGCCCTGCGCCCGGCCCAGCTTCAGCATCGACTGCACGTTCTTACCGAAGAAAGGCGCCTCGATGGCCAGCTCGTCGGGATGGTACTCGTCGATCAGTCCCAGCAGCTTCTCGAAGATCATCTTCAGCTTCAGCGCCTGGTTCTCCAGTTTGTTCAGCTTGATGACATCCATGCACATCAGCTCCATCTGCTTGCCCTGCTGACGGATGAGCCCGAAACCCATCACCAGGGTACCCGGGTCAATGCCTAGGATGATCTTTTCTGCTTCCATACGGCCGCTTACATCAGTTTCTGGTAGAACTGCCACCACTTGTCGGGCAACTCGTTGCGCATGGCCTGGTCGTAGTCTTCCTTGGAGCAGGGAATGAAGTGATGGCGCTCGTAGCGCGGGTCGTCGGCATGCATGAACGACATGTCGATCCACCATTTTCCCGTGATCTTGTGGCAGAGGAAAATGACGTTCTCCTCCCCTTCGCCAATCTGGACGTTGTAGCGCTTGAAGTCGGTACTGTCCAAGGTCGGGAGGTCGTCCTGCCGGTTGCTGTAGCCCTCGATGAAATACCAGATCATCTCGGCCATCAGGTTGGCCGTGCGCGCGTTGATGTCGTAATGGGGGTTGTATTCGAAAAACCCGATCGACGAGAGCTTGAAGTTGAGTCCGGCATAGCGGGTCATCCGACAGGCTTCTTCGCCGTTGAATCCGTTGGGCGAGGCATTCTTCACGCCAGGGGCGTCGGCAGCCCGGATGGCACTCATGTCGAAACTCAGGATGTTGGCGTTGCGGATCAGCGGCTCGGTCAGTTCGATGTTTTGCTTGAGATGGCCCAGCCGGTAGGTATCGAACAGCAGCTGCTTCATCAGTTCGATGCTCTCGTTGTCGACATAATACGACTGGTAGCCGATGTTGGTGAAGTTGAACAGGAAGTTCGGCTGGTGCAAGATGATGTGGCTGAGGTAGGAATGGGCGTTCAGCCCTTCGTTGTCGTTGCCGAGGTCGAACAGCGGATCGACCGTGGCGATGTTGATCAGCTTGCCGGTGGGTTCATACACCTGATACATGGGATACGTCATATCCTGACTCCCTCCGAAGAGGATCGGCAGGATATGACGTTTCATCAGCTCGGTAAGGACCTGGTTGAGCGCGTAATACGTGTCGCTGATCTCCTGTCCGGTCCTGACGTTTCCAAGATCGACGATGCGGAGTTCATCCCAGTGGTTGAAGAGCTGGTAGAAGGCCTTGCGGACATGGTCGGCGCCATCGGCACAGCCGTGGTTGTCGACGGCGCCGCGTTCCTCCTTGATGCCGACCAGCGCCAGCTGGCAGCCATCCAGTTCGGGGAATTCGTCCTCGTCGCGAAACACGGCGACGGTTTCCCCGAAGGTTTTCTTTCCCGGACGGGTGTTGGTGGTGAAGCACTTCTCCGGCACCGGCTCCAAGAACATGCTGATATCCATAGATGACAGGGGGATTCTTACTTCTGATAGAGTTTCTGCCAGTTCTTGTATTCACGTTCTTGCCAGGGAGCGTTGTGGTAGGCGTAGCTGACGATGGCGGGGATGACGGTGGTGCCTTCGGCATAGACCATCTGTTGGAGTTCCTCGCTCACCTTGCCCCACGAGCCCGCTTCGAGCAGGGTCGAAGAAGAGCAGGCGCCGTCGCGGACATCGGCCACGGTGATCTGGATGGCATATTTGTGCATGGGCACTTCGACGCCAAGGATCTCGGCACACACCACGGTGTCTTGAGCGAAGTTCTTGGGCGTGCCGCCGCCGACCATGAAGAGGCCTGACTGCGGGCTGTTCATCTTGATCTCGGTGAGTTCGAGGAAGTCGGCCACCGAGTCGATGCTCACGTAGGGCTTGCCGGCTTTCTTGCGGAGCCACTGGTGCTTGCCGATGCCGAAGCCCGCGGAGCTGTCGCTGAAGGCGGGGCAGAAGATCGGCACGCCGCACTCGTAGCAGGTCTGGATGAGACTTTCTTTCTTCACGCCGTGGCCGTTGGCGAGCCATTTGCCCACCTCATAGAGGAACTCGCGGCTGCTGTAGGGACGGCATTCGAGGGTGTCGGCCACGTCGCAGGTGGCTTGGTCGCAGGCCTGCAGTTCTTCTTCGTCGATGAAGGTGTCGTAGATACGGTCGATGTAGAGTTCACGCAGCTTGGTGTCGGGGATGACGTTCTCCTTGGTGCCGATGTAGTGTTTGTAGCCGAGGGCTTCGAAGAGGTCCATGTCGATGATGGAGGCACCGGTGCTCACGACGGCGTCCACCATTTTGTTGCGAACCATCTCCACATACACCTGCATGCATCCTGCGGCGGAGGTCGATCCGGCGATGGTGAGGATGTTGGTGCAGTCCTTCTCTGCAATCATCTGGCAGAGGATGTCGGCGGCGCGGGCCGTGTCACGCGAGGTGAACGACATCTTGCGCATGGCGTTGATAAGTTCGGTTGAATCGTACTTTTTGATGTCGATATGTTCGACAACGTCTTTCAGAAGGTCTTTTTTCTCCATGTTATTGATTGTTTAAATGATTACCTTAAAGGTGCAAAGATAAACATTTTCAACAAAACAAGAAGAAAAAACGGCCGGTTATTACCGACTAAAGCAATTGTGGGCTGACGGTGGCGAGGGGCGACCTGTCCTTGGTCCTTCCTGCCCTGCAACAACAAAACCGATCCATGCACCCTATTTCATGCTGCGAATCTTATTTCATCTGCGCCTCAATCTCCTGCATCAGCGCCTCGCCTTCGAGGTTGCGGGCGACGATCATGCCGTCCTTAATGAGGGCGTTCTGCGGGATGAAGGCGATGGAATAGAGGGCGCCGGCGGCATTGCCCCAGCCTTGCAGGTCGGAGACCTGGGTCCAGGTGAGACCGTCTTTCTCGATGGCGGCGAGCCAGGCGTCGCGGTTGGTGTCGAACGACACGCCGAGCACGTCGAAGCCCTTGTCATGATACTTTTGGTAGGCCGCCACCACGTCGGGGTTGGCCTTGCGGCAGTCGGGGCACCACGAAGCCCAGAAATCCACCAGCAGCAGCTTGCCCTCGGCCAAGGTGCTCAGGGTCACGGGGTTGCCATCGGGATCGTTCTGGGTGAAGTCGATGATGGGCTGTCCGGCCTGCACGCGCTCCAGCTTCTCCACATACTCCTCGGCCAGGGTCAGGTTGCTGGAAGTAAGGATGCTGTCGGCGTGGCGGATGTTGTCGATCATGGTGCGCATCTCGCATGGGCCAAAAGCCCATTTGTAGCGATACAGCACATAATGCGCCACGGGGTCGGTGGGATGCTCCCACACATAGTCGAAGCAATGCATCTTCAGCATCTCCTCCCCATCGGCGGGGTCGATGGTGCTGTCAGCCTCGAGCTTGGCTTCCATATCGTTGTAGCTCTTGTTGAAAGCCTCGAGCCGGTCTTGGGTCTCCGAGCCTTTGACGGTGATGATACTGGGATTCTGGAAGTCGCCTTCCACAGTCAGGTCCTTATGGTCTGTAAAGAAGGAGAAGGGACGGCGCCAACCATCGAGCATGATGGCATACATCTCGTCGTCGTTGACGATGGGAGTGCTGAATACGGCGTCCCAGTTCTGGATGACAGCGGAATCCAAGGTCTGTCCGGCTTTCTGCAAATAAACGGTTTTTCCGTCGGCGTTGGCCAGGTTCACGTTGATGTTGAAGTGAGGTTGCTTGGGCGTGCAGGCTGCTATCGTCAGCATCGCCGCCAAAAAAAAGAAGATCGTTTTTTTCATAATGGTCCGGTATTTGATATTGCAAAGGTAAAATTTTTTTGTAAGTTTGCAATTCATAAACCAGCGGAAGCCGAAAAGCTTTACGAGTAGGCCTATTAAAAGTTGCGCCCGACACAAATCAGGGTTACTATTATGAAGAAACTTATTACCCTTGCAATTGCTGCTTTTATTTTTGGAGCTTTTTCTGTCGCCAATGCCCAACAACCAACCCCGATTGTAAAGGGTGACAAAACCAATGACAAGAAAGCCGTCGTCAACACCACCAAGGAAATCGACGCCAAGACCACGTTGAAAGAAACCAAGGAAATCGATGCCAAGACCACGCTGAAAGAAGCCGAAGTCAAGACCACGCTGAAGGAAGCCAAGGAAGCCGAAGTTAAGACCACGCTGAAGGAAGCCGAAGTCAAGACCACGCTGAAAGAAGCCAAGGAAGCCGAGGCCAAGACCACGCTGAAAGAAGCCAAGGAAGCCGAGGCCAAGACCAAGACCTCGCTGAAGGAAGCCAATGAATATCCCGTATCTCACATTATTAAGAAGGAGAGCGAGGAAATTAAAGTTGACTGGGATATGGAGCTCAAGAATTATGAAATAGCTGTCGATCAGTGCATTACGCTTTTCAAGGCTACCAAAGTTGAAAAAGAACAGAAGGCCCTCGAAAAGGCCCTTGAAGAATTTAACAACAAGCTGAATGAAGTGGAAGCGATGGGTAGCAAGATCGAAAAGGCCAAAGATGAGCTGAACAGAACCCAGCTTCACCGTTACAGAGAAGCAAAAAACAAGCTCGCCGTCGTTTACCAGAAAGGCTGAAAGCCTGAACCAAAAAGGTGAACCGACTGTTCCCCTTCTTGTTCTTTGTGCTTTTTGCCCTGCCTGTGACAGCCCAAACAGGCGACGTGGTCCTCTGCGAGGGTTTCTACAGTCCCTGGCTTGAAGAAGGATGGGACGTCTCAGGCGACGGGTGGGTGGTATGGTACCTCTCCAACAGCGCCAACGCAGGCAACAAGGCACACGAGATGCAGATGGTGCCCGACTACAACTTCAACGGCACCACCATGCTTACCTCGCCACGGGTTGAACTGGACCGATATGATTACATCATGGTCCAGTTCAATCATTGTGTAGAGGCGTATGACAATTCACACAAAGGGGTGATCGGCATCGGCATCTCGCAAGACAACGAGCATTGGGAGAGCATATGGACCGACACCATCACCGAAAGCATCCTGCAAAGCCGGTATCTGTTGACTTTCGACCTGGAGCCTTGGAGCAACAAGAGCAACCATTTCTGCTTTTTCTATTCCGGCGACGGCTCTTGCGTCAAAAACTGGTATCTCGACAACATCATCATCTTTGCCGACAAGAAAGACAAGTACGGACGCATCACCGAACACGACGAAACCGGTTTCGTGGCCGCCTTGTCGTATCTGACCCAGGTGGGCCACAAGGCAAAAAACATGTTTACCCGGCAGGGGCGTTCCAGAAACAAATTCGCAAAGATTGTGTATGGAAACCGCTTGTGATCCAGAAATATTCTTATCTTTGCACCCTCATCAGTAGTAACAACTAAAATGGACGTTCCTTTAGAAGACGCGAATCCCAATTCGCAGTTCACATTTACCTACGACGACATCAAAGGCACCGTACACGTCGTAGATCATCTCACCGGTGAAGAATACGATTTATTGAAAGAAGACACTGGCTGGTTCGACGCCGAGTTCAAATTCGACGTTTGATCGGAATCCATCGTTTTTATCGATGGATGTGCAAAAACAACAAGAATCCCTGAAACGTGTCCAGGGATTCTTTGGTTTTTATTGGGCTGAGGGCCCCCGTAAGGGTGGGGAAACTTATTTCACCACCAGTTTTTTGGTCTCAACGGCACCGTTTTGGTTGATGATGTTCACCAGATAGATGCCCTTGTTCCAACGGGTGGCATCGATGGTGACCACCGCACCTTCGGCCTGATATACCTTCTGGCCCACGAGGTTGTAGACCTCCACCTTGGCCATGTTCGCGCCTTCCACGGTGAATTCGCCGGCGGTCGGGTTGGGGTAGAGCTTAGTCTCTCCGGAAACCTCTGTGACCGTAGTCAGCAGGTCTTCGTCGATGGAGACCATGAATTCCACCCTTCTGTCGCTCGATTCCACGAAAACAAAGGTAGTCACCTGGCCTTTGGCTTCCACAACATTCGGATTCAGACGGAAGCAACAAGACGATCCCGCATCCAATGTATAAGGCAACCCGTAATCCATGGTAATCGTCAGATAGGCATTACCCCAAGGATTCTCGACCTCATAGATATCCGTGATTTCAATAGGCGTGTCGGTGCCGTAGTTGCCGTTGACCACACAGCACTCGGCCTGAGGCTCGTCGACCGTCATTTCAACGACGGGAGCGCCAGGGATATACAAGCCCATGTCGTAGGCTTCGTTTTTCACCATGGCGGTCACTTGGTACTGGCCCAAGGTGGTGGTTATTTGAATCTTGTAGGCGTGGTAGTCGTCTTTCATGGGCGGGGTTTGGAGCGAAACGGTGACTTCGACAGACGCACCGGGTTGGATGTCGAACGGTACGTCGGGCTCCATGAGGTTCAGCGCTGAGCCGTCTTCGGGGTTGATTTCGTTGACGCGCACCAACGCATCGGTCTCGTTGGTCAGGAGGAAGGATCTTTCCTGTCCCATGGCGGTGTACCACAAGGTATCCGGTGCAATCACCAGTTCGCCTGAGGGAGCGTGAGGACCCACGATGAATTCGTGAGGATCGAGTTCGGCAAAGACGGGCTGGGTGTAGCGGTGGCCCGATTCGTCGGCACCAAACACATAATAACGGATGGTGTCGCCTGAGGCGTAGCCGGTGATGGTTCCCGCATATTCGTCCGGATTGCCGGTAGCCGTCATGTGGGCCACTTGGTACTCGCTACTATTGATTTGATAGTAAACAAGAAGGGAATCCTGTTTCAGCTCTTGCCCACTGTAGGCGATGAACTTGCTGACCACCTGATAGGAAGGCTGCCAATCCGGCATGCCGTGCCACACCGCTCTGTGATCGACAAAGAGCATGTTGAAGTCCATCACGCCACGGGTGCGACAGTGCAGGGCATCGGTGTTTTCCCAGCCTCCATAGTAGGAGTTGTAGGGCACCCCTACGATCTCATAGCCGGGCATGGCTTGCTGATAGACGGCCAAGGCCTGGTTGTTGTAGTTGTTGTTGTCGCCCAGGGGCACATACACGGTCTTGTTGAGGATCAGGCTGTTGGTATAGGGAGCGATGGTGTAGCCGCCGGGTTCTTGCACGCGATACACGTGATAAGGATAGCCCCAGCAGCAGTTGGTAGTCGCGAAATACTGAGCCACTTGTTCATAATATTGATAGCGCGGGTTGCTTTGAGGCAGCTGGGCAATCAGGATCTTGTCGGGAGCGAGGTACTTGCCCCAGCAATCGACGTGGGCGATGTAGTCGCCTTGCGGATCGATGGTGATGTGGTAGGGATCGATACCCAGGTATTGCTGCATCTTCTGTCGGACATTCTCTTCGTTGTTGCCGTTTTCGGAAACGATCAGGTCATCGCTGACGCCGTGGCCGCGGCCGTCTTCCATCATGTTGCCACCGGTATGCTGCAGGTTCATGCCGTACATGGGGATGTTCCAATAGTTGGCGAACACGCCCGACATGTTGTCGTCGTTGGGACGGGGACGGTTGTAGATGTTGTCGACGATGGCCGGATGGCGGTCCTCAAAGATGTACCATGGGCCGTAGTCGCGCACCCAGTAGGAGTCGGATTGCGCATTGACGAAGGTCACGTTGCTCATGTTGACCCCTGCGTTTTGGAAAGAGCTCTGGGCCTGGTTTTGGTAGCCGCTGCTGACAATGCAATACACCATGCAGTTGTTCGACAGCTGGGCCACCAGGTTGGTCGGGATGCCCAGGGGATAGCGGATCATCACCCCTTGCATGGGCTCGAACTCGGCCACGAAACGCGGCTCGCCGGTCGGAGGCGGAGTTTCAGTGAAGTTGATGGCCCGGACCGGGGTGTTCATCTCTTCTTCGGAGAGGTAATGCCAACGCATCCAGTCGGGTTTGGTTTGTTGTGCGCGGACTGCCGTAAAGGCGGTCACCGCAAGCAATGCGAGAATGAGGAAACTTCTTTTCATTGTATGGTTCAATGTTTTTTTCAATCGAAACGGCAAAGATACTATTTAATAGGAATAATTACCGTATTTTTGTCCTCAATAAACAAAAAAACACCATGAGAGCGTCCATTTCCTACCAAGAGCTTCAACGTTTGGTTACCGAAAACACCCATCAGCCCATCAGTTTCGAGTTCGTTGACAGTAAGACCATTAAGGTCCTTTATGAACTCAACCTCGGCTTTATGAAACGTAAAATCGGCATCGACCTGAAGGTGCTCGACATCGTGGGTAGCGACCTTCGGGTGCAGTATTCCAGTGGCTTCGGCATGGACGGGATGGTCGGCATGGCCCTGAACATGGTCAAGGACAAGATCCCCGCCGACCTGCTGGAGGAACGCCCCGACCGGGTGCTGCTGGTGCATCTGGGCCAGATCGACAAGATCAAGCCGGTTTTCGACCGCATCGACGTAAGAGACCTCAACATGTTAGCCGAAGCACTGGAAGTGGTAGGGGATTTCAAATAACGAAAAAAGCAACCCTTTCGCGGGTCGCTTTTTATGATTCGGTTACCGGTTTTCGGCCGATTTATCGTGGTTCAAGGTATATAAAGAAAATATAATTCGATGTTTGCCACATGGGAAAAATCCCGCCATTGCTGGCGGGATTTTTTCATGGATTGCTTCGCTACGCTCGCAATGACGCGAAGCGTGGCTATTAGGCCTGTTTGCGTGCAGCGATCAGCAGATCCAGCATCTTGATGGCCGAGTCGCTGATGACCGTACCGGGACCGAAGATGGCCACGGCACCGGCGTCGTAAAGGAACTGGTAGTCCTGTGCAGGAATCACGCCACCCACGGTGACCATGATGTCGGGACGACCGAGTTTCTCCAGCTCTTCGATGACCTGCGGCACCAGGGTCTTGTGACCGGCGGCCAGGGAGCTCACGCCCAGGATATGGACGTCGTTCTCCACGGCCTGCTTGGCAGCCTCGGCGGGTGTCTGGAACAACGGTCCCATATCCACGTCGAAGCCGATGTCGGCATAACCGGTGGCCACCACCTTGGCGCCACGGTCGTGACCGTCCTGACCCATCTTGGCAATCATGATACGCGGACGGCGGCCTTCCATCTTGGCAAACTCGTCGGCCTTGGCCACTGCCTCGGCAAATCTTGCATCGTTTTTCGTTTCCATAGAATACACTCCTGAGATTGAACGGATGACGGCTTTGTAACGACCCGCGACCTTTTCGCAAGCCATGGAGATCTCACCCAGCGAAGCGCGGCACTTGGCGGCTTCGACGGCCAAGGCAAGGAGGTTGCCCTCGCCGGTGGCGGCACAGTGGGTGATGGCCTCGAGGCAACGCTGCACATCGGCCTCGTTGCGGTTGGCGCGGAGCTCCTTCAGGCGCTTGATCTGCGACTCGCGCACTGCGGTGTTGTCGACCTCCAAGGTCTCGATGGGATCCTCGTGGTCGAGGCGGTACTTGTTGATGCCGACGATGGTCTCGCGGCCGGAGTCGATCTTGGCCTGCTTGCGGGCAGCAGCCTCTTCGATACGCATCTTCGGCAGACCCGTCTCGATGGCCTTGGCCATGCCACCCATGGCTTCCACCTCTTGGATGTGACCCCAAGCACGGTGTGCGATCTCGTTGGTGAGGCTCTCCACGTAGTAGGAACCTGCCCACGGGTCGACCACACGGCAGACGTTGGTCTCTTCCTGGATGTAGATCTGGGTGTTACGGGCGATACGGGCGCTGAAGTCGGTGGGCAAGGCGATGGCCTCGTCCAAGGCGTTGGTGTGCAGCGACTGGGTATGACCCAGGGCGGCGCCCATGGCCTCGATGCAGGTGCGGGCCACGTTGTTGAACGGGTCTTGCTCGGTGAGCGACCAGCCGGAGGTCTGGGTGTGCGTACGCAGGGCCAGCGACTTGGTGTTCTTTGGGTTGAAGGTGCTCACGATCTTGGCCCACAGCATACGGGCGGCACGCATCTTGGCGATCTCCATGAAGTGGTTCATGCCCGAGCACCAGAAGAAGGACAGACGCGGCGCAAAGGCGTCGATGTCCAAGCCGGCCTTGACACCGGTGCGGAGGTAATCCCAGCCATCGGCCAAGGTGTAGGCCATCTCGATGTCGGAGGTGGCACCGGCTTCCTGCATGTGGTAACCCGAGATGGAGATCGAGTTGAACTTCGGCATGTTCTGCGAGGTGAACTCGAAGATGTCGGCGATGATGCGCATCGAGAACTCAGGCGGATAGATATAGGTGTTACGCACCATGAACTCCTTCAAGATGTCGTTCTGGATGGTGCCTTGCAGCTCTTCGTACTTGGCACCCTGCTCCAAGGCGGCGACGATGTAGAAGGCCAGGATCGGCAGCACGGCGCCGTTCATGGTCATGGAGACGGACATTTTGTTCAGCGGGATCTGGTCGAACAGGACCTTCATATCCTCGACGGAACAGATGCTCACGCCCGCCTTGCCCACGTCGCCCATGACGCGCTCGTGGTCGGCGTCGTAGCCACGGTGGGTGGCCAAGTCGAAGGCCACGGACAGACCTTTCTGACCCGCGGCGATGTTACGGCGGTAGAAGGCGTTGGACTCCTCGGCGGTGGAGAAACCGGCGTACTGACGGATGGTCCAGGGACGCATCACGTACATCGTGGAATAAGGTCCGCGGAGGAAGGGGGCGATACCGGCGGCATAGTTGAGGTGCTCCATGCCTTCGAGGTCTTTCTCGGTGTAGGTCGGTTTCACCATGATATGCTCGGCGGTTTCCCAAGGTTCGCCGTTCGGCAGGAGGATACCGTTATGATTAGGAATCGCGTTGATGTTGATGTCTTTATAATTGGGTTTCATAGCGATGCTCCTTTCTTATTTCGTTATACCTAATTGCTTTTGGAACTCGGTCAACGTCTCCAAGACATTGCTCTTCACATGGATGAAGTACTTCAGGCCGGCTTCCTTGAGGAGGTCGGCGGTGCCTTCGGGGTTGCCGGCGAGCACAACGAGGGTCTCGTCTTTCAACGCCTCGTAGATCTTGAGGGCGTTGCCTTCGCCGTATTCCTCGTCGGAGGAGCAGATCACCAGGATCTCGGGTTTCACCTCACGGGCGGCGGCGATGCCTTCGTCCAAGGTCTTGAAGCCCGGGTTGTCGACGACTTGGAAGCCGGCGCAGGCGAAGAAGTTGGAGGCGAAGTTGGCGCGGGCCTTGCGCATGGCGAGGTTGCCGTAGGTGAACATCCAGGCCACGGGACGCTTGTGGTCCTGGGCATAGACGTCGGTGGCGAAGCGCAGCTTCTCGAACTGCTGGGCGGCACGGAAGGTGACGATGGTGTCGATCTCGGCATTTTCGTCGCGGCGGTCGTCGGCCTCGAACACCCAGGCCTCGGGCGTGAACTTCATCGTCTCGGTGAAGTTCGGGAACTGGTTGGTGCCGAGGATGGTCTCGCGGCGGGTAGCCACGTTGCTGAACTTCTTGGCGGCGCTTTCCTTGATGAGGCCTTGGATCATGCCCTTGCGGACGGCTTCGAGGTAGCCGCCTTCGTCTTGGATCTTGTTGAACAAATCCCAAGCGGCCGTGGCCAGGCTCTCGGTGAGGTTCTCGATGTAGTAGGAACCTGCGGCGGGGTCGGCCACCTTGTCGAAGTGGGCTTCTTCCTTGAGGATGAGTTGCTGGTTGCGGGCGATGCGGTCGGCGAAGTCGGTGGGAATCTCAAACGGCGTGTCGAACGGCATCACGGTAAACGAATCCACACCGCCGAGGACGGCCGACATGGTGCCCGTGGTGGTGCGTAGCATGTTCACGTAAGCATCGTAGAGGCTCATGCCGAGTTCGGCGTTGGTGGCATGGATGTGCATCTTGGCGTTCGCTTCCTGGCCGCCGTAGGCTTTCACGATGTTGGCCCACAGCAGGCGGTAGGCACGCAGCTTGGCCAGCTCCATGAAGTAGTTCTGCCCGATGGCGAGGTTGAAGCGCATCTTGGGTGCGATCTCGTCGATGGTGAGGCCTTTCTCGGTGAGTTTGTCGAGGTATTCGGCACCCACGGCGAGGCTGAAGGCCATCTCCTGCACGATGGTAGCGCCGGCGTTGGTGAACACGTGGCCATTGATGCCGATGGTCTGGAAGCCTGGGATCTCGGCTTTCACCATGATGTAGGCAAGCTCCATGTCGGTGTTCTCGGTCACATACCACACGCCGCGGCGGAGGTAACGGGTCAGCGGATCGTAGTTGAGGGATCCCTTGATGCCCGGAATCTTCGACATCATCTCCAGTAAAGGCAGATGGTATTTGTTGTTGTAGAGGTTGATCTCCACGGCCTTTTGGTCGATGCCATTGAGCAGTGCGGAGATCTCGATGGCCGTGTAAGCCTTGTCGTACTCCAGTTTGAAGCCGATGCTGTTGGCTCCACGGTTGAGGGCGTTGAGGGCCGTTTTGTTGGCTTCGTTGACATCCTTCACGGTGATGTCCTGACGGACGAGCCATTCATTGCCTTCGGGTTTGTTGCCACGGACGTAGGGAAATTCGTTGGGGTTCATTCCCGTCCAGGGGATGTCGGCCAGGTTTTCGGCACGGTAGTAGGGCCTCACCTGGAAGCCTTCGGCGGTGCGCCAAACCAGCTTTTTGTTGTAATCCGCTCCTTTGAGGTCTTTCTCGATGACGGCTTCCCATTCCTGGGTGCTCACCGGTGGAAATTCTTCAAAGAGTTTTTTGTTGTTTTCCATATTGTTTAGTTAAGTTGTGTTGTCTGGGAAAAAAGGGAAGGTCTTATTGGGCCTGACGGAAATGCCAGGTCGAATGGGACATGAGCTCGACCACCGTTTGTGAAGTCAACCGGGCATAGTGGTGGAACTGGGTCCTCGAGGAGAAGACGCCGTATCCGCCGTTGATGTTGGTATATTCGGGTATGGTTTGCACGAGGCTGCTGCTCAATCCATTCACCATGATGTAGTTGTTCAACTCCTCGCCACCGGCCGAGAGGATGACTTCCACGCTGGGCTCAAAGAAAATCCTTTCGACATTCAGTTTCAGGGAGTCGTTGCCGATCTCTTGTGCAAGGCTTTGGAACAACGCTGAGCATGGGTAATTCATGGTGTACATGCCGTTATCAAGGGGAATCGTGGATTCGACGGCGGTTCGCGAATAGCAGTCGACCACGTGTCTGACGGTGTCGACGGCGGAGCTGATTTCGGAGTAATGGAACTGGATCCTGATGTCGTAAAGGGAGGAGTTGGGGCACTCGGTCCATTTCAGCCTGCCCTGTTCGGCCAGGGACGAGAAATTGAGAAGGGCGGGCGTCATGTAAACGTTCTTTCCGCCCACGACGGAAGTGGTGGCGGTGATCAGGGTGTCGCCACGGTCCACCTGCAACTCGTATTTGTACTGGTAACGGTCGTCGTTGGTGAAGATACGCCCGGTGGTGTAGTACAAAAGCTGGTCCGGTGCATAGAACAGTCCCGGTTCCTTGTCGTGGATGGTGATGGTGTCCAGCGGATATTCGCGAATCTTTTCGAAATTGGTGTTGTAAAGGCCGCTGCGATACACGATGATTTTGCTGTCCAACTTGCCAGGATAGTTGCTGGAGTCGGCAATCTGGGCGATTTCGTTGGCGTCGCCAGGACCCAGGAAGGCCCTGTTGATCTTGACAAAATTCGTGTCCAGATTCGGATCGAGCAGGCCATATACGATTGTAATCTCCTTATAATCAGCGTAAATATCAACATCGGTGCTGCAGGCATGGAAGCCGGCGGCAAGGGCAAGGAGCGTGATCATTACGGTGTAGATTCTCTTCATAAGGCTCATGAATGTTTTAAACGGACAAAGATACAACAAATATTTGACATGACGATTTCTTTTTTCAGGTCGGGAATAAGCAAATCCTTCTTATCTTTGGAGCAAATTTTCAAACCCATTGTATATGGACGGAGCAACAGACAGATGGTTGGTCATCGTCAACCCCAAGGCCTCGATTGGAAAATGTGGGAAAGATTGGCCTGAGATCAAGCAGCTTTTGACCGACGAAGGCATCGCTTTCGACGCGGTCCTCACGGAACATCCGCGGCATGCCATCGACTTGGCCAGGGACCTGGTCACCGAAAAAGGATACAGGAAGATCGCCGCCGTTGGCGGCGACGGCACCAACAACGAGGTGATCAACGGCCTTTTCACCCAACAGCGCATCCCCACCAAGGACCTCAGGATGGGCATCATCCCGGTGGGCACGGGCAACGACTGGAGGCGGACCTTCGGGCTCTCGGTGGACTATCGCGAGAACATCGGCATCCTGAAGCGGGAGCAGTTGTTTTTGCACGACGTGGGCAAGGTGACCTACTTCAACGATGGCGACACCCAAGTGCGGTACTTCCTCAATGCCGCCGGAACCGGACTGAACGAGATGGTGTGTAACCGGACCAACCGGCTGAAATCGCAGGGCAAGGGCGGATCGGTGCGCTACATGCTCAGCACCGCCAGCTGCCTGTTCAGCTTCGAATGCGTGCGCATCAAACTGACCGTCGACGACCAGGAGGTGTTCGACGGCGAGATATTGAGTCTCTCGGTGGGTAACGGCAAGTACAACGGCGGCGGCATGATGATGATGCCCAAAGCCATCCCCAACGACGGCTTGTTCGACATCACGGTGGTCAAGAAAGTGGGCATGCTGAAATTCGCCGCCAGCATCAGCAACATCTACGACGGCACTTTTGTCGACAAGCTCAAGGAGGTGACCACCTTCCGAGGCAAGAAGATCCGGATCATTTCCATCCCCGCCCACCGGTTGCTGCTGGAGACCGAGGGCGAAACCCTTACCAACTCCCCCTTCGACTTCGAGATCCTTCCGCAATCCATCAACATGGTAGTTCCTGATACGAATATAAAATTCTAATTTTCAAAATCTTAATACTATGGTAACCATCGATCAAGTAAACTTTGCAAACAAACATGTTGTTATCCGTGTGGATTTCAACGTGCCGTTGGACGACAACTTCAACATCACCGACGACACCCGCATGCGGGCTGCACTTCCTACCATCAACAAAGTGTTGGACGACCAAGGCATGGTGGTGCTGATGTCGCACCTGGGCCGGCCCAAGAAAAACCCCGACCCCAAGTATTCCATCAAACCGATCCTTGCGCACCTGGCTGAGTTGCTGGGCCGTCCGGTCGCCTTTGCCGACGACTGCATGAAAGCCAAGGCCAAGATCGACGCCATGAAACCCGGTGAGGTGCTGGTGCTCGAGAACCTCCGCTTCTATGCCGAGGAGGAAGGCAAGCCGCGAGGCATCGAAAAAGGCGAGGAAGGCTACGACGAGGCCAAGAAGGCCATCAAGGCTTCCCAGAAGGAGTTCACCAAGACCTTGGCCAGCTACGGCGAGTATTACATCAACGACGCCTTCGGCACCGCCCACCGCGCCCACGCCTCCACGGCGCTCATCGCCGACTATTTCGACGCCGACCACAAGATGTTCGGCTACCTGATGGCCAAAGAGGTGGCCGCCGTCAACAAGGTGATGAACGACATCCAACGTCCGTTCACCGCCATCATGGGCGGCTCCAAGGTCTCCACCAAGATCGAGATCATCGAGAACCTGATGAACAAGGTCGACAACCTGATCCTCTGCGGCGGCATGACCTATACCTTCAAACGCGCCTTGGGCGGCCACATCGGCAACTCCATCTGCGAGGAAGACAAACTCGACCTGGCCCTCGACATCCTCGAGAAAGCCAAGCAGAAAGGCATCAACCTCTACCTCTCGTTCGACGTGGTGGCAGGCGACGCCTTCTCCAACGACGCCCATACCCAGGTGGTGGATCCGATGAACGTGCCCGACGGCTGGGAAGGCATGGACTGCGGCCCCGAGAGCCGTAAGTTCTACGCCGACATCATCAAGAAGTCGAAGACCGTGCTGTGGAACGGCCCTTGCGGCGTGTTCGAGTTCGACACCTTTGCCGAAGGCTCCAAGGCCTTGGCCGAGGCCATCGTGGAAGCCACCGAGAAGAACGGCGCCTACACCCTCATCGGAGGTGGCGACACCGTCAGTGCCATCAACAAGTTCGGCTTGGCCGACCGGGTAAGTTACGTGAGTACCGGCGGTGGCGCCCTGCTGGAAGCCATCGAAGGCAAGGAACTGCCTGGCATTGCCGCCATCAAGAAGTGATGAAGACCCTCGTCAACATCATCAGCCGCGAACATCCGCTGGCCCCCTACCTCTTCATTAAGGAACACTATGAGGAGGGCGACCGGCTGCTGTTCATCGCGGCCAACGAAGACCTCGACAGCATCACCCCCTTGATCACCGCCCTGAAGGTGGACAAGGGGGTGACCCAGCGCATCGTGTTGCGCCGCGATGCCGACAAGTACACCTACGAACGGATCTGTCGGGTCATCAACAGCAGTGTGGACAAAAAGCAGGCGTATTATGTGAACCTGGCCGGCGGTTCGCGATACATGGCCCTCTCGGTCCAGCATGTGTTCTCCAACTTCAACGCCCATTTCTTTTACGTCCAGACGCGCGAGAACCTCATTGTCAAGACCATCTTCGACAACAGCATCTTCGACAACGACGACGAAATTGTCCCGATCCGTTACCGGATGACCCTTGGCGAGTATTTTTCCGTGTATGGCCTGACGCACGACTTGGAGGCGTTGGGCGATCCCGTGGGTAGCGTGGAGCAGGCCCAGCACCTGTTCAGCCTGTTCTCGAAACGGATCCTCCGCACCAGCGACTACAAGGTCCTCGACGTCCTTCGCGAGAGGTACCGGGGCTGGGACTCCCTCAACATCCATGAGGTGGAAGCTCCGGTCAACGACAAGATGGTCCCCATCCCGAACCTGAGCGATTTTCTGGATTTCATCGGGTTTGTCCCGGCCCAACCGGGGGTGCTGTCGCACGACGAGCTGGATTACCTGACCGGAGGCTGGTTCGAGGAATACGTCTATTACCTCATCAAAGCGACGATGCAACCCGACGACATCGCCCTGGGCGTACGCATCGACGGCTGTACCCAAATCCGCCACAACAACGAGCTGGACGTGTGCTTCATCAAAAACAACCAGCTGTTTGTCATCGAATGCAAGAGCGGCATCAGTTCCGAAAGCATGTTCAACGAGATCGTCTACAAGGTCTGTGCGCTGAAGGAAGTGCTGTTGGGCGTGGCCTGTGAATCCTACATCTTCTCGTTGAAGAAGGACCCGACCGGCGACCTGAAGAAGATCGCCCAATACATGGGTGTCACCTTCTGCGATTTCGACGTGCTGACCCGAGAAGACAAGCTCCGAAAAGTGCTGAAAAAAATGAGCCAGATCGCTGGGAAATAGTGTTTATTCCCACGTTCGATCCCTTTCCGTTACCTAGTTTATTTATAATAAACTAAGAAAATTTTTGCAAAAAAATGCGCTCCGTGCGTATTTATTCCACTAATTTTGCGGCCAACTTTTTGAGGCGAGGCCTCTTTTTTGATCTTTATCGCTATGACAAAAAACTTAGTTATCGTCGAGTCCCCTGCCAAGGCGAAGACCATCGAAGGCTTCCTGGGCAAGGAATACACCGTGAAGTCGAGCTACGGACACGTCCGCGACCTGAACAAGAACACGCTCAGCGTCAACATCGACAAAGACTTTGAACCCGAATATGAGATCAGCGACGACAAGAAGTCGCTGGTGGCCGAACTGAAGAAACGTGCCAACGAGGCCGAGACCATCTGGCTGGCATCCGATGAGGACCGCGAGGGAGAGTCCATCTCGTGGCACCTCTATGAGGCCCTGAATCTCAAGGACAAGGATACCAAGCGTATTGTCTTCCACGAGATCACCAAGTCGGCCATCCTGAACGCCATCCAGAACCCGCGCGACATCGACATGGACCTGGTGGCCGCCCAGCAGGCCCGTCGCGTGCTCGACCGTCTGGTCGGTTACGAGCTGTCGCCCCTGCTCTGGAAGAAGGTGAAGCCCTCGCTCTCTGCCGGTCGTGTACAGTCGGTTGCCGTGCGCCTCATCGTCGAACGCGAGGAAGAGATCAAGAATTTCGTCCAGACCAGCGCCTACCGCGTTGTGGCCCAGTTCTCCTTTATCCAGAACGGACAGGAGTATGCCCTCTCGGCCGAGATGCCGAGCCGCTTCGACACTGAGGAGGAGGCCCGCCGTTTTTTGGAGTCGTGCATCAAGGCCGGCTATCGCGTGGAGAGCATCGAGAAGAAGCCCGCCTCCCGTTTTCCGGCCCCGCCTTTCACCACTTCGACCCTCCAACAGGAGGCGGCCCGCAAGCTGGGTTTCTCGGTGGCCAACACCATGCGTCTCGCCCAGCAGCTGTATGAATCCGGTAAGATCACTTACATGCGTACCGACTCGGTAAACCTCTCCAGTCTGGCCTTGGGCATGGCCAAGAAGGAGATCGTCGAGAACTACGGCGCTGAGTACGTCAAGACCCGTCAGTACCAGACCAAGACCAAAGGAGCCCAAGAGGCCCACGAGGCCATCCGCCCCACCTACCTCGACCAGCATACCATCAAAGGTACCGCCGACGAGCGCCGCCTTTACGAACTCATCTGGAAGCGCACCATCGCCTCGCAAATGGCCGACGCCCAGCTGGAACGCACCAACGTCAACATCGGCATCTCCACCTCCGACAAGAAGTTTGTGGCCACCGGTGAGGTCATCCTCTTCGACGGATTCCTCAAGGTATATATGGAGAGCTACGACGACGAGCGTGCCGAAGACAAGGTGAGCGTGTTGCCTCCCATCGAGAAGGGGATGACCCTCGACCTCGAGAAGATGGAAGCCCAGCAGCGTTATACCCGTCATCCGCTTCGTTATACCGAGGCCAGCCTGGTCAAGAAGATGGAGGAACTCGGCATCGGCCGTCCGTCCACCTACGCCCCCACCATCTCCACCATCCAAAAACGCGAGTATGTTACCAAGGGCGACATCCCGGGCGTGACCCAATATTTTAACGTTATTACACTGAAAAACAATAAGCTGACTGAAAAGCAAGGCAAGGAAAACTACGGTGCTGAAAAAGGCAAGCTGTTGCCTACCGACATCGGCGTGTTGGTCAACAAGTTCCTGCTCCAGTATTTCGAAGACATCATCGACTACAACTTCACGGCCAATGTGGAGAAAGAGTTCGACAAGATCTCGGAGGGCAAACGGGCCTGGAACAAGATGATCAAGGAGTTCTATGCCGGCTTCCACAAGCAGGTCGTGAGCACGACCGAGAACTCGGGCAAGTTCAGCGGCGAGAAGCTGTTGGGAGTGGATCCCGCTTCAGGCAAGAACGTCTATGTGAAAGTCGGCCGTTTCGGCCCCGTGGCCCAGATCGGCGACACCGAATCGGAAGAGAAACCCCGCTTTGCCGGCTTGCGCAAGGACCAGAGCATCGAGACGGTCACCTTGGATGAGGTCCTCAAACTGTTTGAGTTCCCGCGTATCTTGGGTCAGTACGAGGACAAGGAAGTCAGCGTGTCTGTGGGTCGTTTCGGTCCCTACGTGAAGCACAACAACCAGTTTTTCAGCCTCGCCAAGACCGACAACCCGGCCACCATCGACATCGAACGTGCCATCGAGCTCATCGGCGAGAAGCGTCAGAAAGACACGGAGAACACCCTGTTGGTCTTCGACAACGATCCCGACCTGAAGGTCATGAACGGTCGTTTCGGCCCGTATGTCTCTTATAAGAAGAAGAACTACCGCATCTCCAAGGACGTCGATCCCAAGACTTTGAGCTACGAGGCCTGCATGGCCCTGGTGGATGCCGAACCCAAGGCGGCACCGAAAAGAAAGAAGTCGGAAGCAAAAAGGTGAAAGGCCATCTCAAATGAAAATCCCGTCAAAGTTTGGCGGGATTTTTGTTTTTATTTACTATTTTTGCAATTAATTAGGATGAATAGAGTTATTTAAAAGCAACAATAATACGTATGAAACACAAAATCACAACCGTCATCATGATCCTGCTGGCCGCGTTCATCACCTTGGGTGGCACCACCAGCTGCAAGAGCAAGAAACGCCTGGCACGCGAAGCCGCCGAGGCGGAGTACAAAGCCCGGGTGGCCGAAGCCACCAAAGACCTCACCGCCATCCTCGACGATGAAACGATGTGGACCCTCGAAGAAAAAGAAAACCGCGTCCAGACCATCAAAGACTGGAACCTCCAGAACGCCGAGGTCGATGATCTGCTCTTCCAAGTAGAGAAGAAACTCGCCCGCGAACGCGCCCAGGCCGAACAAAAAGCCGAAGAGGAACGAAAAGCCGCCGAAGAAGCCGCCAAAGCCAAACTGCCTAAAAACATGCTCGAGACCAACCTCGGCAAGATCGCAGCCGCTGGCGGCACCACCCAGGCCAACAACCTCATCAACGAAACGCTCCAGCTGTTCGAATCCAACAACGTGCCCGTGCTCATCATCATCAGCCAGGCCGGCGGATTCAACGACTACGACCGTCCTACGACCATCGAGAACTACCTCAACTACGTCAAGGACCAAAAGGTGTCACGCAACCGCGTCGCCAACCTGAAATTCAACGAAAACGGAAAAATCACGGAAGTCGAACTCATTAAAAAATAAGTAAACGATGAAAAAGATTTTGGCCTTACTCGCCATCGTCCTCTTTGTCGGAGGCACCGCCATGGCACAGGAAGAGATTGATTTCGAACGCAAACAGGCCATCGACAGCCTCGCCCTCGAGAAAGTCAGGGACCTGAGCAAATACATCAAGATCGTCGGTAGCAAAGAGACCGCCTGGAGCGAAGCCAACCGCGTCATCGACCGCGCGGAGGAACTGTTCATGACCAATGCCGAGATCGGCGTGTCGTCGCTCCACTCCACCAAGATCAAGTACTACAAGGTGCGCCCCTACTTCGAACACCTGATGCGCCTCAACTACGACCGCGTGGAGATCGAATGGTATAACATCGAATACGTGTCAGACCTCCAACGCCAACCCGACGGCACCTATGTGGGCGTCATCACCATCTTCCAGACCTTCCGCGGCTACGACAAAGAAGGCAACCTGGCCTATAAAGACACCACCAAGAAAGACATCACCGTGTATGTCAAACGCAAGGAGACCCAGATCGGCGGCCGCATGATCGGCTTCTGGGACGTCCTCCTCGGCGACATGCGCGTGAAGGAAACGGCGAATAAATGAGAAAGCGTGTTCCACTGATCCTCCTGGCGCTGATGCTCGGCATCAGCGCCATGCCTATAAAGGCACAGTCCGTCGGCGACTTCCAGATGGACGAGACCCATCTCTATGCCATGACCAAACAGATGGGACAGTTCATCCGACGCTTCAACTACGAGGAAGACCAGTTCGGCAACAAGCTCAACCCCAAGGATCCCAGCTACCGCAACCGTCAGAAACGCCAACAGTCGCTGGCCATCCTTTTCGACCAACAGACCTACGGCAGCCAACCCGACCTCCAACGTTTCTTCATCGAAGACGTCACCTCGGGCGACTCCACCTTCATGACCTTCCTCGGCGGACGCTGGTACTCCGAGGTGTCGGCCACCTTCAAATACAAAGGCAAGCCGGTGAGTGTCATCATGATCCTCGGCGTCGAAAAAGAAGGCCTGGGGTCCAAATGGGTGCTCAACAACATCTACTTCTCGGAGTTCAACAAGCTCTTCCCCACCGGCGAGCTCACCGAACGGGAGAAACACTTCCTGCACCCGATGAGCCACGAGCTGGACTTCATGAACATCTACAAGATCTTCAAGGAGCCGGAGGTCATCGAATACTACGCCTCCAAGTCGTTCGAGCCGGATTACCGCACCCTGTTCTTCTATGAGATCAAACGCGGCAACCTGGTGTTCCAAAACGTCGATACGGTGAAGTTCCACGTCTTCCAGATCAAAGACTGGTACTTCGAAGTGTCGTGGTTCAACCGCAGCGGCAACAACGCCGGATGGCTCATCTCCAACCTGATCTACCTGCCTGAAAAGGACAAAAAAGACCTTATCAAATTCTACGAACCATGATCAAACGGATAACGGAAAACGGAGTACGGGCTGTTTTCTTCGTCATAGCCATAGGGTTGTGCAGCCTCACCATGAGCGGCGTGGCACAAAACAAGAACAACACCCTCTCCAAAGAAGAGCTGGCCAACTACGAGACGGAGATCCAGAAGATGGTGCATTACCTCCAGGAGACGCTGAACTTCATCGGCGACCCCGAACAAACGGCACAGGAAAAGGAAATCGTCTTCACGCAGAGCTATACCAAGATCTTCCAAGACGACAAGGTTCAGATCGAGGACGATCTCGACACCCGTCGCAGCACGACGCTCTCCAAGGACGTGCAGGCCTATCTCAAAGACATCGACTTTTTCTTCCAATATGCCCGGTTCACCTTCGACATCCAAAGCATCGCCAACCTGACCAAGCAAGACGGAACGCCTTATTTCAAGGTGACCATGAACCGCCAGCTGGTCGGCAAGACCGTCACCAACGACTCCATCAACGAAGTCAAGAACCGCTTCATCGAGATCAACCTCGACAAGAAGAACAACGACCTCAAGATCGCGAGCATCTACACGACGAAGATCAACGAACGGCAGTCGCTTCGTTATTGGTGGAACGCCATGCCCAGTGCGTGGAAGAACTTCTTTGGCAACGACATCCGCATCAACGACACCATTTCGCTCAAGTCGGTCATGCTCATCAACGAGAACGACTTCATCTACTCCTATCCCGTGTTTGCCGTTCCCGGCGACGAGAGCGTGGTGGCCGATTGGAAAGAGGCGATCGTCAAGACCGGCATCGACGAGCTCTACGGGCAGCTCAAGACCCTGAGTCTCACCCAGTCGGTGGACGTTTCCGATGTGAAGACCATCACCACCCTCGACCCGCTTGCCGAACTGTCGGACCTCGTCAGCCTCAACATCTCCGGTACCAACGTCGACGACCTCACGCCGCTTCGCAACGCCAACAAACTCAAGGTGCTCAAGGCCGCCGACACCCGAATCAACGACCTGATGCCGTTGAAATACGACCTCATGATCCAAGAGCTCGACATCGCCCACACCGACGTCGAGAGCCTGGCCATCCTCGAGGTCCTCAACCGGCTGGAGAAGCTGAATGTCGCCCAAACGCCCATCAGCGACCTGCAGGTGCTCGAGAACTGCCCCAACCTGACCTACCTCTCGACGGAAGGCTGCAAGATCCTCAACCTCGCTCCCGTCGGGAAACTCGACAAGCTGGTCGCACTCGACATCAGCGGCACGCGGGTCAGGGACCTCGCCCCCATCAGCAACCTCAAGGCCCTGCAGAGCCTCAAGATCTCGAACACCGCCGTCAAGAGCCTCAAGCCGCTCCAAGAGATGGAAAACCTGAAGGAGCTGTTTTGCAGCAACACGGGCGTCAACGACCTCTCCCCGCTTACCAACCACCGCAGATTGAGCAAGGTATATTGCGACAACACCCGGATCGACGTCAACCAAGCCAGCGAGTTCAGCAAGCAGAACCCCTTCACCCTGGTCATCTACGACACCAACGCCTTGGAGCAATGGTGGGAGAACCTCCCCATCTACTGGAAGGCCGTCTTTTCGCAACAACTGCAACTGGCCGATACGCCTACCACCGAGCAGCTCCACCAGATCATCAACATGAAGGAGCTCGACCTGTCGGGCAACCAGTACATGCAGAACCTGATGCCCGTCAGCCGTCTCACCAACCTGGTCAAGCTCAACATCTCCAATACCGAGATCACCCGTCTCGACGCCCTGACCGGCATGACCAACCTGGAACAAATCAACCTGGAAAACACCTTCGTCAGCGACCTGACCCCGCTGTCGGGCATGAGCCGGCTCCACACACTCAACATCAACAACACGCCGGTCACCAACCTGGCGGTGCTGGCGGCCGACACGCATCTTGAGACGATATGGGCGAACCACACTTCGATCACACAAGAACAGGTGAACCGCCTCAAGGAAACGCTCCGCGACGTCATCGTAGTGTTCCAGACGGATGCCCTGAACCAATGGTGGGAGACGCTCTCCGACGACTGGAAAGACCTCCTTAGGGATCATGTGACCTGCGAGGATTTCATCCCCTCCGACCTGGAACTCCAGAAGATGATGGACCTGAAAGACCTCAATGCGGAAAACGCGCCCGCCCTTCAAACGCTGGAACCCATCCGCAACTTCCACTGGCTGGAACGGATGAACCTGATCGGACAGGGCATCCGCGACATCAAACCTTTGGTTGACAAACCCTACTTGAGCGAGCTGCTGCTGCAGAACAACCCCATTAGCGACCTCAGCCCGCTGGCAAACGACACCCTCCTCACCGTACTCAACATCGAGAACACCCAGGTCTCCGACCTCTCGCCCCTCGAAAACATGAGCCACCTTCGCATCCTCAACGCCAGCGGCACCCCGGTGAAGTCGCTGAAACCCCTGGCCAAGATGATGGAACTGGAGGAGTTGCTAGTCAACAACACGAGCGTCAAGACCATCTCGCCCATCGAGAACCTGCCCTCGCTGAAGCTGTTGAAGATCTACAACACGAAGGTCAAGAACAAGACCGTCACCGCCTTGCAGCAAAAGCGGTTTGACTTGAATATCGTTTATTATTAATAGAAGACAGAAGACAGAAGGAAGAATATGAGAAGAATTGTTTTTGTTATTTTGATGGGGGTGGTGTTGGTGGCTTGTGAGCACCAGCCGAACAAACCGCAACCCACGGATCCCAAACCGGCCAAGACGGTCACGGTACCCGAGTTCAACGCCGACTCGGCCTACGCTTTTGTGAAGGCCCAGACCGACTTCGGTCCTCGGACGCCCGGTTCGGAGGCGCACGAACAATGCGCCCAGTGGCTGGTCGACAAGCTCTCGGAATATGCCGACACCGTCATGGTGCAGGAATTCCGTTCCCGACTCTACACGGGTAAGGGAGTGGATGGCAAAAACCTCATCGCCAGCTTCAACCCCAAGGCCAAAAAACGCATCTTCCTATGTGCCCACTGGGACTCACGTCCATACGCCGACCATGACCCGGATGAGGCCAACTGGAACCATCCCATCGATGGCGCCAACGACGGTGCCAGCGGCGTGGGCGTGCTCGTCGAGATGGCCCGCAGCTTCCGTCTTCAGCCTTTGGACGAGAACCTCGGCGTCGATCTCATCCTCTTCGACCTGGAAGACTATGGTCCAAGGCAAGACCTGTCGGAGCAGTATTACGACGACCGCCGCAACCATTGGGCACTCGGCTCGCAGTATTGGGCCGCCCAGCCTCATCTTCCCGGTTATACGGCCTCTTACGGCATCTTGCTCGACATGGTGGGGGCCAGTGAGCCGAACTTCATGAAGGAATACTACTCTCAAGGCTATGCCGCTTGGGTGAGCAACAAGGTGTGGCGTTATGCGCAGGACCTCGGCTACCGCCAGTACTTTGTCAACGAGCTGGGCGATCCCATCAGCGACGACCATCTTCCGATCAACGAGATCGCCGGCATCCCCTGCATCGACATCATCGATTTGAGGCCTGAAAGCTCCAATGGATCGTTCCCTGAGACCTGGCACACCCTCAACGACAACCTGGAACACATCGACAAGGCCACCCTTCAGATGGTCGGAAACGTGCTAAACTACACCGTTTACCACGAATAGTTGAAAACTTTTTTTCTGATTTTTGGAAGAATCTTCTAATTTTGTACTATCGAATTGAAAATAAACAATTAGTATTTATCCATTTAATAATCACTAAAAACAAAGCATCATGAAAAAGTTATTACTCGTTTTGATTGCCGTTATCGGTATTTCATTTGCAGCAAACGCTCAGAATGCGATTGGTGTCCGTCTCGGCGGTGGCCAAGGTTACAATGCGGAACTCTCCTTCCAAAAAGGTTTGGGTGCCAGCCGTTTGGAATTCGATCTTGGTTGGCATAACTTTGAGCATTCATCTGCATTCTCATTTGCGGCCATTTACCAATTCCATCAGGGTATTGCCGCCGTGCCGAACCTGGGTTGGTTTGTCGGCGTCGGTGGAAAACTGGATTACTGGAGTGCCCTTCCGAGCAACAATGTCGCACTCGGCATTGTTGGCCAAGCCGGTCTCGACTATCAATTCCAAGCGGTTCCGTTGCAGCTTTCGCTGGACATCCGTCCCTGCTTCTACCTCATTCCCGACACCAATTTCCATTGGGGTGACGTCGCTCTGGGCATCCGCTACACTTTCTGATAAAGAACCTTATCTAACCTAATGAAAAGAGGGTGACCGATCTAGTTTCGGTTACCCTTTTTTGCATCATCAAGGGCTTGACAAATCGTTTGTTCATGCTTCAAAGTGGCACATTAATTGCAAAAGAAGGACTTGTCTTACAAAAACATCAGTTATTAACATAAAACTACAAATTATGAGAAAAGCATTGATACTCAGCATGATGGCTCTCTTTGTGCTCAGCACAGCCATGGCTCAAGAAAAAGAAGTAAAAACGCAAACGACAACAACACCAGAGGCCGCTATTTTTAAAGCAGACTCAAAAAATGACAAAAAGATTACGACATCCAAGGCCGAGGAAAACAAAAAAACCACGGGAAAGGATCTTAATGCCAAGAATAATGAGGTAAAGAATGTGTTCACGAACGCTAATGCAGGTCAAACTTCCAAAGAGAAGGCCGAAGCAGAGAAAGCTGAAGCAGAGAAAGCTGAAGCCGCTGCGAACGCCAATGCTCCGAAACCCATCATTGACTGGGTGAAACAGAATTATCCTGGGTATAAGGTCTACGCTTGGGGTAAACCCGGAAGAGAATATGAAGTTACTATCGTGAATGGGTCCGACAGCAAGGTGATTTATTTCAACGAAAAATTTGAGGAACTCAAAAAAGCGTCTCCCAAACTCAACAAGGCCATTCAAAACAGCAACAATCAGCAGCAATCTGAGAATAAAGGTAAACCAGGATCAAAAAACAACAGGCCTAATACCAATACTGGGAAGCCAAGGCCGAGACCGGCAAGCAAATAAATAGCCATAAGATCCACCAAATAAGAGAGGGTGACCGCAATCCTGGGTCACCCTCTCTTTTTGTTTGCGTAGCAAAGCGATTGTCAATCGTCGGTCGGCGTGTCTTCCTTGGGATTCTTGATGTATTCGTTCAGCTCCCGTTTGGAGGCCTCGTACTTCAAGGCCTGGTTCACCAGATAGTACTTGTTTTGCTCGGTGCAGTACTGATAGGCGTATTTGGCAAAGGCCAGGCGGTTGCTTTCGAAGGAGAACTTGTTGCAAACCTCCACGATCTGGTTGGCACACAACGGGTTGTCGGACGCGAGCTGTTTGGCCACATTCAGGCGGGTGTTGTCGTAGACTTCCTGCGAGAGGTACTTGAGTGCCTCTGCAAAATCGGCATCCCTCATGCAAATCACCCCATAGGTGGGATCGGCGTAGCCATTGTTGTAGTTGTAGCCATTGGCATTGTTATAGCCATTGCCGTAGGCGTCGGCCACAAAAGACATGCTCAGCTCCGGACGAATGGTGCGTGTGCTTGGCTCCCATCCATAGAACGTTCCCTTTCGGTCGATGACAAAGTTCTTGGCTGTACTGAATTCGACATATTCGCCGAAACAATGGTTCTCGGGGTCGTCGAGCACCACCCGGACATACAGATCCGCCTGAGGCAAGTCGGTGATGGTGAGGGACCGTACCGAACGTTCGTTTTGCAACACGTCGTCGATATACACCCAAAAATACGTGTTAAAGGTACTGGACACGGTCAAGCCGATCGCATTGTAGCGACTGGTTCCACTCGGACTGGTACGGGACCGGGTCGACTGGGCGGAAGCCGTCAAGACGACCGCAAGCGTCAAGAAAAGGAAAAATGCTTTTTTCATATCGTTGTTGTTTGATTCGATTATTGACTTATTTCAGGTGAAAACGCACCTTCAACGGGGTGTCGTCCATCGCAAAACCTATATAGGCAGTGTAAAAACCCGGTTCGGCCACCCATGCCTCGGAATCCGCATCGTAGAACAGCACCGAGTCCACGTTGACCGCAAAGGTGACGTCCTGTTGCTCGCCAGGTTGGAGAAACACCTTCTTGAACCCCTGAAGGGAACGGTCGGGCTTGGGCAGCGAGGTCTTGATGTCGTGGATGTAGCACTGCACCACGGTGGCCCCTGCCCGTGCGCCGGTGTTGGTCACCGTCACCGTTACCAGGATGTCGCCTTCCTCGGGAATCTCTCGCCCCGACTGGGTGATGTTGCTCAGCTCGAAGGTGGTATAGCCCAAACCGTAACCCAAGGCGAAATGTGGCGCTTTCTCGTCTTTTCCTTTCCAAGCGAAAGGCAGGCGGCCCGAAGGGTCGCCTTGGCCAACAAGCATGTTGGCCAAGACGTCGGCGCCTTCGGCGCCGAGTTCTCCCACCTGCAGCACGGCAGGCACTTTCTGGAGAAATCCCGTCTCGGTACGGTCCGAACAGTTGTCGGTAAACACCACGATATCGCCTGGGCCTGCCATCCGGGTAGCCTCCTCAAAGGAAACGTCCCTGCAGTCGGCCTGGACCCCTTGTTGTTCCAACGCCTGCCGCAACCCCTCCATGGGATGGCTCCCTACCATCCAGATCCGGCACGAAGCGCCCTTTTGTAGCGGCAGGATCCCGTGATCGTTTTTCAGCAGCACGACACTCTCTTCCGCCATGGTACGGGCCGCTGCAAGCTGTTGCCCGGTACCTACAAAGCCCAGGGGGCGCTGGCGGTTCATCGAGGTCTGAAGATAGAGCTCCAGCAACCGACGCAGGCGTTCGTCTTGCGGCTGGGGAGCGCCGATGGGGGTAAAATCGTCCATCACCGCTACGCCGTAGGCACGGACCCCTTCCGCATACGGTGGAAGCATCAAGCCCACCAGATAAGGGTCTTCGCCCTGTCGTGGCGGTATGGCGTCGCCGATGGCATCGATCCGGCGATACAAGGCCTGCTCGGCGCTGTAGCTTCCCAACATCCGAAACAACTCAGGGTTCCAGGAAGCCAAGAGGCTTGCCACCGAAGGAAACAGCGGGTTGGGCGTCGTGTCGATGACAAAAGGCGGGATCCCCAGACGAGGCACCCCCGAAGCGTAAGGCTGGAAGCAGGTCTGGGCCAGGGTCTCCTTTTCGGCAGGCGTCATGCGCTGCAAGGCATCGTCCACGCGTTCCTTCAAAGGTTTGTTCTCATCGAGATACGGCGGCGTTTGCGCCATCAGGGGCACCGTCAGCAACAAGGATAGGATTAGGAGCAGCGTCTTCATATCGGAGTCGGTTGGTTAATAGATGATGAGTTTTCGGGTAAGGACTTCACCACCCAGCAGCTTCACGGTGTAGAGGCCGGGAGCCAGATGGCTGACATCCAACGTGCGTTCGCCTTCCAGGCTGAAATACATCACCGCCTGCCCTTGCAGGTTGAGGATCAAGACGCTGACCGCGCCTTTGTCGTAGTCGGTCTTCAGGGTCAGTTGATGATGTGCCGGGTTGGGAGCTAGGGTCACGTCGAAAGTAGGAACCGGTTCCGGATGGTGGACACCTAGGATCACCCCCTCGTCGTTGCTGAACGACACCACCTTGCCAGACACCTTCAGGATCGGGTTGTCGGGGGCGGCGCATTCGGTGCAGGTGACACCGCTGACGCAGTCGGGGTGGTTGGGATGGCAGTAGTCGAGATAGGTCGGGTCGAATTGGTAGAAGAGCTCGGCTTGGCCATCAGGGAGATAGGCACTCAGGTCGAAGTCCCACACCATGGCGATGGAGCCTGGGCACCAGCCGCTACGCGAATAGATCCAAGTCCCGTTTTGGGGCTGGCATCCGGCTGGATTGGGGGAGCAGGTCCTCCACAAATGCTGGTCGTAACGGTTCACACCGTTGACATGGATATGGTGGGTGGCTTCGTAGAACTCGGCGGCATTGCCCGTGTTATAGGTGTTGTCGGTGCCACTGCTCCAGTTATGGCCGCTGGTGGACAGTTTCAACACCGCTTTTTGGGTATGTTCGGGGAAGCTGAAGTCGACCACCGGCACGGGCTGTTGGTTGGCATAGTCGCCAAAGGAATAGGTGCCGTACCAGATCTCATCGATATCGGCATAGAGGTATTCGGGAACCCCTTTGGTGAAGGTGAAGATGAGGTTGGGGTTGAAGCCGTCGCCGTTCCATGTCTCCATGAAATATTCCAGCTCCACCAGCCCTTGCAGCAGCGAGGTGTAGTCGGAGACCTCGAGATCGTCGTCGCATTGCACACCGAACGGCGTGATGTAACGGAAGAGCTCCACCCATTCGCCACGGTAATTGCGGATACGGACACCGCCCACCCGGTCATACGTGTCGCAATGGTTGTTCACGCAGTTGTGGTCGTAATGGGCCATGATCTGGTTGAAAGCCCCCACATGCGTGGGAAAGACATAGTTGCCCCTAGCGCTATGCTGGCTGGGCGTACACACCAAATCGCCGTGCATGGTGACAACCTCCAACGTGTTGTCGAACTGGTTCTTCAGCTCAAAGTGGCAGCTTCGTTCCGAGACCTTGCCACCCGACTGGACCACACGGACGGTCATGTCATAGGCGCCGAAGGCCTCAGGCGTCCAGAAGCCATAGTAATAGCCGTTATCGGGATCGTCGGGATGGGCCGTCTGGAGTGTCACCTCTTGACCGCCCACCGAGGCCTTGAAATCGGTGAACCGGATGACCTCGGGGTGTTCGACATAGGCCGAAACCACCACCATCACGGGATGCAGGGCATCCAGGTAGACGTCGGTGCCTTCGTAGGGACGGCGGATGGTGATCTCCGGCTCATAGAGGTCGGGGTCGATCACCTCGAATTGCTTGATCACATCAGGGGCGGGAAGCCAGGTGTCGTCGCCGGCCTGGCAGGCCTTGAACCGCACGATGCCGGGCGCTCCGGTGAGGGTCAGCGTATGGCCTTCGATGGTGGCGGGGCCTTCGATCATGGCGAAGGTCACGGGGAGGCCGGAGGAGGCAGTGGCGTTGAGGGTGATCGGCGCGTTGAACACCAGCTGGTTGGGGATGTCGGCCATCTCGATAAGCTGGGCGCTCCCGGAAGGCTGTTGGCGGACCAGCAGGTTGTCGAAACCGCCTGTACCTCCTTGGGCATGGAAGAAGAGGCCGTCCCAGGCTTGGTAGTCGTTTTTGTCGCCCGAGCCCGGGGTGAGGTGCATGTTGATGTTGGTGGCCGCCGCCTGTTGGATCCATTCGCCTTGGCAGCCGGGTTTCACGAACACCGTCACAGAGCCTTCACCGTTAAAGGCATTGAAGTCGAACGAGAGCTTGTAACGGTTCCAGCCGCCTTCGTCGAATCCAAACTCCACAGAAGTGCCGTCGGGCAGGCAGACCTTGGCATGGCCGCTGTCGCCTTGTCCCTTGCAGAACAGATAGACGCCTCCATCCAGATCGTTCATGCCGGGGAGGATGTTCCCGTCGCCATCGGCATCGAAGCCCACGCCGAAGAAATTCCCCCACCAGGTACGGTTCATGTCCATCTCAAGATCCATGATGCCGCCCTCGTGGAAGCTGAAGTTGAAGTTGGGTGTCGCCTTGCGGGTGGCGGTCCGACCCACGCCGGAGCCACCGTAGGGATACCATATCGCGATGGATTCGTCGGGGGCCATGTCCGATCCACAGACATAGCCCACGTCGAAGTCCTGCGATGACGGAGCGGTCTGGTAATGCGTCACCCAGCCGTCTTGGCCGTTGAGGTTCCGAACGCCTTCCGTCAAGCTGTTGAAGTCGTAAAGATACTCCACCTGGGCCATCGCCCTGACGAGCATCGCCAACCCTATGATCAATAAGAGGGTTCGTTTCATATTATGCTGTTTTTATATCCTAACGTTCTCAGTCAATAACGACCTTCTTGGTAACGACCTGACCACCGATGAAGTGAACCAGATAAATACCAGACGGGAGGTCGCTCACGTCGATGGTGGTTGAACCTTCCATGCTGAAGGCGCGCACGATGACACCTTGGGCGTTGATGATGCGGACGCTGGTACGGCCCTTCTCATAGTCGGTGGTAAGGGTCAGGCGGTCTTTTGCGGGATTGGGCGTGACCGTCGCTTTGAACGCATCGGCTTCCACATTGGGACGTTCCTCGACATCCAGCAGGATGTCGGTGTTATGGCTGTAGGTGACCAGCTTGCCGGAAACTTTCAGGATCGGGTTGCTGGAGTTGTCGCAGTTCGGGCAGCTGTTCTGTCCGCTCACGCAACCAGGATAGTTGGGATGGCAATGATCGACGTAGGTCGGGTCGAACTCATACAGAAGCTCGGCACCGCCATTGGGCAGGTAGTTGTCGAGGCTGTAGTCCCACACCATGGTCATGCTGCCCGGGCACCATCCGGCACGTGCATAGGTCCAGGTACCGTTTTGGGGTTGGCAGCCCGCCGGGTTGGGGTTACAGGTTTCCCACAGGTGCTGGGTGTATTGGGTACTGCCGTTGATCTTGATGTTGTGTGTAGCCTCGTAGAACTCGGCGGCGTTGCCGGTGTTGTAGGCACCGTTGCCGACATCGCTCCAGTTGTGACCCGAAGTGGTGATCTTCAAGTTCGCCTTCTCCACACAAGGATCGAAGGAGACTTGGCGAGGCTGGACGGGACACATATTTTCGTAATCGCCGAAGGAATAGTTGCCATACCAGAGTTCCATCATATCGATATAAGGATAGTCGGGCGTACCTTTGGTGTATTCAAAGATGGCGGTGGGGTTGTAGCCGGAGCCCGTCTCATATTGTTCGCTATAGTATTCGAACTCCACCAGGCCTTGCAGCACGGTGGTGTAGTCGGTCACGTCGAGGTCATCGACGCATTCCACGCCGAAGGGGGTGATGTAACGGCAGAGCTCCACCCATTCGCCGCGGTAGTTCTTCACGCGCACATAGCTCTGGTGGTCGTAGGTGTTGCAGTTGCCGTTCACGCAGTTGTGCAGATAATGCAGGTTGATGGCGTTGAAGGCGTTGACATGGGTCGGGAAAGGAAATTCGCCGTAGGCATTGAAGTTCTGAAGATCGGCCACCACCTCGCCGTTGAGGGCGGAGACGGTGATGTTGTCGTAGTCGGTGGTCACCTCAAAGGTGTTGGAAGCCGAGGTGGCCTTGCCGCCTGTTTGGACGATGCGCACGGTCATGTTGTAGGTGCCGGGGCCGGAAGGCGTCCAGGTGGTGTACCAGTAGCCGTTCTCGGGGTTGTCGGGATAGTCGGTCTTCAAGGTCAGTTCCTGACCATCGACGGAGGCTTTCACTTCTTCGAACTTCAGGACGTTGCCATGGTCGATGTAGGCGCTCAGCACGATCATCACGGGGTTCTCGAAGTTGGGCATATAGACCTTGGTGCCTTCGTAGGGACGACGGATGGTGATTTCGGGGGTGTAGTTTTCAGGGTTCACCACATAGAACGAACGGGTCACCGTCGGGGCAGGTTGCCATTCGGTGCCGTCGCCAGGCTGGATGGCGCGTACCTTCACCAAGCCTTCCTCGCCGGTGAGGGTGAGGATGTTGCCATTCACGGTGGCAGGACCTTGGGCGACCTCGAAGGTCACGGGCAGTCCGGAGGTGGAAGCAGCCTGGAGCGTGATCGGTTCGTTATAGGTCAGCTGGTCGGGGATGCTGGCAAAGTCGATGAACTGCGCAGCCAGTCCGCCCGGGATATAACGGATGACCAAGTTGTCGAAACCGCACCAACCGCTGTTGAGCATGAAGACATTCGTCCAGGTGGCAGGATCGTTTTTGTCGCCGCTGCCTGGGGTCAGGCCGGCGTTGGCACCTTGGCACTCGGGAACGGCTTCCCATTCGTCGCTGGTAGCGTCATACTTCGCATAGAGGGTGACAGCACCGGCACCGTTGTTGGCATCGAGGTCGATGGACATCTTCCAACGGAACCAAGAGTTATCCGGGTAGGGAGGATTCAAGTCGCAGACAACCGTATTGCTGGGCAACACCACGCCCGTGATAAAATCGCTGTCGCTGGCGGTACCACCTGAGGCATTGCCCGTGGTCAGCATGTAAATGCCGCCATCGGGAGAGGTGCTGGTGGGATCAGGCCAGATCGGTTCGTAAACGGCAGAGTGGTTAGGGGCTTTCTTGACGGGAGGCAGGACCGAGCCGTCACCGTTGCCGTCATAGCCGATACCGAAGAGGGTGCCCCACCATTGGCGCAACACATCGCATTCAACCTCGATGATGCCACCATTGGAGAAGTCGAAGCCATATTGGAGGAGGTCGTGCGTGGCAATGTCACCAAAACCCGTACCCGAGGCATGAGAAAACACGCCGATGGTCTCATCGGCGGTAGGCGTCATCGGGGTGTTGCCCCAGAAATGGCCCATGTAATCGGTGTACATGGGACCCATGTTGCTACCGCCGTTGCCGGCGCTGTGGGCCTTGACATACCAGCCGTCTTGTCCATTCAGGCGAACATAAGGATTATCACCTGAACCATAATCGTTGAAATCAAAGGTCTTTTCCATTTGGGCATTCATCCCCAAGGCGAAACCCAAAAGCAGGAGGATTAAAGAAAATTTTTTCATAGCGTTGTTTTTTATATTGAACTTTGAACTTTGAACTTTTGTTTTTTTCACTTTTCACTAAAACTCGTTCCACCACACCTTGGTCTGTCTGGTATCGCCATGCGACATCCGGGCCAGTTGTGTGACGTAGTTTTCATAATTATATTCGATTTCTTTCTGCGGATATTCCATTCGGAAGGAGGTCAGCTTGGCGTGGTCGGTGGTGGTGGGGGTCGCCATGGTGCGGCGTGCCAGGGCCCAGGCTTCCCAAGGCTGACGGAAGAGGTTCAGCCATCGCTGCTCATAGATCATCTTCAGGTAGAACTGCTCGCTGCCGTCATTTTCGGGATTCATCCACACGGCATAGTTCATCACGTTGGAGGCCATGTTGTTGCTCCACGACCAGATATCGAGATTACCGACATAGCTGGTATATTGGGGATAGCGGTAGGTCCAGCGGCTGGTATTGTTAGGGATGTGGGACCAGAAGAGGAACGACTGGTAAATGCCTTGGAAGAGCATCAAGTCGATTTCCTGGCCAACGAGGGTGATGCCGCCGATGCCACGAGCGCCGATCTCCGCCTTCATGAAGAGCACGTCGGCGTAGGTGACCAGGATCTGGGGCATGTATTTCTCGTCGCGTGTCAGATAGTAGTTGAAAGGCGAATAGAGGCATCCGGGGCCCTTGAAGGTATAGTTGCCGTCGCGCGACTGGTTGTAGGGCGAGCCGCCTTCGGTCGGGGTGTCGAGGGTGCGGATCTGTGGATAGGGTTTCCAGGCCCCGTCGGGGAAGCTGTCCGTATGATGGTTGGTGTCGAAGAAGAGGAAGGTGCGGTAGTCGTAGATGCCGCTACCATCCATATCATTGGTGGAGGAGAGACAGCTCCAAATGGTCTCGCCCATGCGGAGGTGCTTGTGCTCACGGAACGACCAGTTGGTATCCCAATTGGTACCCAACACACTGGGCCACATGCAGATAGCTCCACCTTGAACCCCACCGCCCGAACTGCTCATCTTGGTATAGATATATTGGTAGGCATCCACCAAAACGGGCGTGGCGTAATCGGGGTCTTTGTCGTACATCCGCAAGCCATGCCGCAGGATCAGCGAGTTGGCGAACTCGGCCCAGAGCACATAGTCGTTGTTGAGCAGCACATCGTACGGCAGCTTGTAGTATTCATGGCCGTCGGGGGTAGTGGCCGAGTCGGCATGGAGCACGTTGCGCGACCAGACCAGTTCTTCGAGCAGGCTCTTGTAGATGCTTTCCTGCGAGTCCCAATGGGGTTTCATGGTAGCTTGCGAGGAGGCGTTCTCCCAGATGCGTCCCGCTTCGGAATAGGGCATGTCGCCGAAGATGTCGGTCACTTTGAATGTCTGATAGGCTTTCAGGATGTTGAGCTGGGCGCGCACCTTGTCGCAGATCGCGGTGTCCGCTTGATCCTCGTCGTAAAGGTCAAAACGTTTTTCCAACTCACGGACGTTCGAAAGCATGAGGTAGTAATCGGACCAGACGTTGGTGGTTCCGATCTGGGAGTTGCCCCACGACTCGGAGGTCAGGGCGCCCAACTCCGTCTCGGGATACCAGATCTCGTTTTGCAGGTAGAACTGCTCGTTCATGCTCTGCTGCAAGGAGCTCACCACGCCGTTGAACAACGCCTCGACGGTGGTTTCCGGCGGCGAGAACGGGTTTTGGTTCATGTCATCAAAGCCTTTGGTACAAGCAGTAAAAAACAATCCAGAGAACGTCATTGCGAGGAGGAACGACGAAGCAATCCACTTGTTCCTAAATATGTTATTCTTTCTCATAGCTTTCTACAAATTAAAGGTTTACTTTCAACGTTAACATCACCGACCGCGACCCCGGATACGAGGCATATTCCAAGCCCTGGGCGTTGCCTGTGCCTTGGGTGCCTTCGGGGTTGATGTTGTCGGGAAGGTCCTTGTAGAGGTAGAACAGGTCGCGTCCCACAAGGGAGATGGAGGCCTGTTTGAAGAGGCTCTGCTTGTCAAGGATCCTGCGCGGGAAGTCGTAGGTGAGGGCCAGTTCGCGCATCTTGATCCAATTGTTGTTCACGATGCCGGGGGTGGTGATGATCTTGCCCCAACCGCCATAGTTGGGCATGTACCGGTACAGGTAGTGCACCACGTTTTCATTCTCATGGGCCTCACCCGTCTGGGTATTGATGCAGTAACCGGGAAGGATCACGCCGTAGTTGCCCACAAAATTGCCGTCGGCGTCGTAGTACGGAAGGCCGTTGCCTTCGCGTTCATAGAGCGACTCGGGGCTCTGTCCGGTTTGCATGGCCACCACGTAGGAGGCGCAGTAGATCTGGCCGCCCAGCTTGGCGTCGATCAAGGCATACAGCGACCAGTTCTTGTAGGAGGCGCGCATGTTGACGCCGCCGGTGACCCAGGGTGCGCAGTTGCCTACCGGCACGCGGTTTTCGGTGATCAGATACGTCGTTCCCGTTTCGTTGAGCAGCGGCATGGGGTTGCCGTTGGCATCATAGAAAGGACCGACGGTGGTGCCATTGGGCGTGGTGTATTGATAGACATAGTCCCATCCGTAGATGGTGCCGTATTCTTCGCCTTCTTCGACGGCGACGGCGGGACCGTTGGAGCCCCAGATCTCGGAGAGGGTGTACATGTTGGCACCCGACAGATCGACGATCTTGTTCCGGTTGCGGGCGAAGTTCAAGCCCACCTGCACGCCGTAGTCCTTGCCTTGGGCGATGTCGTAGGTCATGATGGCCTCGATACCCTTGTTGGTCACCACACCCGTGTTGATGGTCACGTTGCTGGCACCCGACGAGGGGGCGAGGGGCGAGGAAAGGATCTGGTCCCACGAATAGATGTCGTAATAGGTGAAGTCCATGTTGAACCTGGCGCCCAGCCCGAGGTCGAAGCCGAGTTCAAAGGCACGTTGCCGTTGGGGTTTCAGCTCCAGGGGAGGCACCACGGAGGGCAGCGACGACGACAGATGATGGCCGAAGGAGCCTGTGTTGTAGGTGTAGGTGAGCTGGTACGGCTCGGTGTCGCTGGCGGTCATGGCCCAGGAGCTACGCAGCTTCAGGTAGTTCACCGGACCCCAGTTCCATTGTTTGAAGGCGGAGGTTGGCACGAAGCTCAGCGTGGCCGAGGGGTAGAAGTAACTGTTGTTGGTGATGGGCAGTGTCGAAGACCAGTCGTTACGACCGGTGACGTCGAGGAACATCCAGTCGCTGTAGCTCAGGTTCAGGAAGCCATACACCGAGTTCACCTGTTTCTCCCATCGCGACTCTTGGAAATTGCGTTCCGTGGCGGAGGAATAGTTGTAGATCGTGTAGAGGTTGGCGTAGGCCCAGGTGCCTGAGGTGCCGCTCATGCCGTCGCGGTAGCCGTAATACTGCTCGCCGCCGAACGAGAAGCGGACGTTGAACTTGGTGTTGAAGATCTTGTCTTTATAGGCAGTCAGCAGGAAGTCCATGTCGCGGGTGAGCGCGGTGCTTTTGTTCTTTGAGTAATAGCCACCGACCATGTGGTCGGCCGTGGTGGGTTTGTTCTTGGTGATGTAGGTGTCGGCGGTCCAGTCGAGGGCGACCTTGGCGGAGGCACTCAGCCAGGGGGTGATGTCGTAGAGCATCCTGACCGAGCCGAACATCTTGTCGCGGTCGAGGGTCGTATTGTTGTTATAGAACGTCCAGAACGTGCTGCTGTTGATGTATTGAAAGGGATAGCCGTCGAACGGGTTCATGGTGCCGTCGGGGTTCTCGTAGGAGGTGGTCTCCAGGCCTTTCCAGCTGCGGGGCCAGCTGTAGAGCAACCCTTTGTTGAAGTTGCTGTTCGACTCGCCGATCTCGGGGGAGTTGAGGCGGTAGTAGTCGAGGTAAGTGAAGGCCACATCGACCTTGATCTGGTCCGACACGTTGAGGAGGGAGCCTACGTTGACGGTGGTCTGTCGCAGGTTGCAGTTGTCGATGATGGCGTCGGTACGCGAGTCGGTGAACGACACACGGACGCTTCCGAAGTCGCCGGCATTCTGCAACGAGATGTTGTTGTTCATCGTATGGCCGTTGTGGTACAGCATGCTGAGGTTGTCGGGCTGGGGATCGTATTTCCGGATCACGCCGTCCCACCAGAGCACGCTCTCGCCGTTCATTGCCGGGCCCCAGCTCTGGGCGGCGCCATAGTAGCCGAAGGTGGTGTTGGTAGGTTCGCCTGCCGGACCCTCATCGACGCTGTAGATGCCCGGATATTCATACACCTGGTTGCCTTCCTCGTCGGTCAAGCCTTCGATGGGGGTAAGGGTCGGGGTGTTGAAGGTGATCGGGCCGCCGGCGCCGTATTTGTTTTGCACCTTGCGGTAGAGGTAGGGCTGGGTGATCTTGTAGGAGGCGGTGTAGCTGATGCCCAGTCCCCGTTGCTTGCTGCCTTTCTTGGTGGTGATGAGCACCACGCCGTTGCCGCCTCGTGAGCCGTAGAGGGCTGCTGCGGTGGGGCCTTTGAGGATGTCGATGTTCTCGATATCCTCCTGGTTGATGTTGTTGAGGGCGGTACCCCAGTCGCGTCCGCCGCTCCATTCGGTGACGCCGCCTTCGTTGGTCATGGGCACGCCATCCACCACGATGAGTGGTTGGTTGTCGCCAAGGATGCTGTTGTTACCGCGGATGGTGATACGCGACGAGCCGCCATCGACACCTGTGGGGTTGATGATCTGGACGCCTGCGGAGCGACCGCTGAGGGCGCTGATGACGCTGCCCGATCCCGATTTGGCGATCATCTCGCCGCCGATCTCTTCGGTGGCATAACCAAGCTCGCGTTTCTGTCGTTTGATGCCGAGGGCGGTGACTACCACGTCGTCGAGCAGTTGGGCGTCTTGTTCGAGGGTGACGTTGATCTTGTTACGGCCGTTCACCGCGATCTCCTGGGTGGTGAAGCCAACGAAGCTGAAGACGAGGGTTCCTTTGGAATCGACCATGATTTGGTATTGGCCATCGATGTCGGTGACGGTACCTGTGGTTTCTCCCTTTACTTGAACGGCCACGCCGGGCAGTCCCAATCCGTCATCCGATGAGATGACTTTTCCCGTCACCAGCTGTTCTTGAGCCAGCGAAACATGGGAAACAATTAGTAATAACAATACTAAAAATAGTAGATGTTTATTTTTCATATATAATGTATTTGTTTCTAATTCAAAGGTTGGTTTTCCATTGAAGAAACAAATATATAAAAATAATTCAGCTTGTTTTAACCGAAACGTGTTTTTTTCCGCTCACGGTCTGCAAATGATGCTGCACGCGCCGGCATCTGAGACGGTCAACACTGCGGCGGCGCCCAACCGGAGGGTACGGTTGTCGGGTTGATGCCCGGCGGGAAAACCGAAACACACAGGATAGTCGTATTCTTTCACGACATCGAAGATGGCTTGTTCTACTGTTTTGCCAAAAGGATCCTCGTTGTCGTGGATTTGGGTGAGGCCGCCGATGACGAGGGCTTTGAGGTCTTTAAGCACGCCGGCGCGTTTGAGGCCCATCATCATGCGTTCGATGTGATAGATGTATTCATCCACTTCTTCGAGGAAGAGGATGTTGCCGGCGGTTTGGGGAAAGGAGCGGGAGCCCATCATGCCGTAGAGGACCGAGAGGTTGCCGCCCACCAGCGGTCCTTCGGCGTTGCCTGGGCGATTCAAGGGTTGGGCGGGCCACTCGTAGTGCAACGTTTGGCCATGTAAGGCGTCGAGCAGTGACTGCAAGGCTTCCGGGGTCTTGTTCTCGAGACAGTACGGCATAGAGGCGTGCAGGCTGATTCGGCCCATGCGCTGCATCATGCCGTGAAACACCGTCACGTCGCTGAATCCGATCAGCAGCTTGGGATGCTCGGCACAGGTCGAGAAGTCGATCCGATCGATGATACGGATGCTACCGTAGCCGCCGCGGGCCATCCAAATCGCGTCGATGTCGGGCCGGTCGAGGTATTCCTGAAGGACGGCGGCACGGAAGGTGTCGGTTCCCGCAAAGATATGATCCACGGCAAAGAGGCGTTCGTCGTAAACCGGTTCTATCCCATGGGAGTGCAGCCAGTTGACGGCATAATCCATCTCCTGGGGAAATACTTTACGGGCCGGTGCAACGAGGGCGATTTTCATTTGATTCCTTCGCTTTTATACTCCCTCTTTCACACGCCATGCGCTAATACCCCGCTCCTCGCTCGAGAAGCACACGCCGATCTTGAATAGCTTGCGTTGGTCGGCGGCGAAGGGGGCGGCATACCGTTTCTCATCGATTTGCTGGAGGGCTTTCTCGGCGCTTTGGTCCACCTTCAACTCCAGGATATAGACGTAGTCGCGTGTCTGGACCGTTACGTCCATCCGGCCACGGCTCGTGTGGCGTTCCACCTGCACGTAGAAGCCCATCAGCTTGAACAGCATCAGCAGCGAGTTCTGGAAATACTTCTCCAACGCACCGACCAACTGGTAGTCATCGTCCGCGTAGAAGGCCTGTAGCAGTGTCATGAAGGTCTCCGGCTCGCCGGCCTCCACCGCCTTCACGAACTTCGTGATGCTAAATCCGCCGTTACGATTTCCACCATAGTAATAATTCGTCATGAATTGGGCAAAACCCTGCTCTACTTCCGTATTGGGGAACCCCAGCTGGTAACTACTGAAACGGGAGTCGAAACCCTTGATGGTCAGGTATCCGCTCTGGAAGAACAGCGGGATCGGGTTGCTGTACATCGCGTCGATGGCGTCCAGGGCCTCGGCGGTCTGCTCTTCCGAGGTGAGGCGGTCGAGAAGGAAGTCGCTGTGGTTGAGCACCTCCACAAGGAAGTTGGGCGTTCCCGTGGCAAACCAATAGGCGTCGAGACGCATCTTTTCCATGGCGCAAATCAGGCTGAAGGGGTTGTAGACTTTCACAGAAAGGTCGCTTGAGAAGCAATATCCATCGTAGCGCTTATTGAGTCGCTCCAACAGTTCCTCGCGGCTGATTCCCAATTTGGCGGCAAACTCGTCGATGCCTTCGTCGAAGACTGTCTCCATTTCCCTTTGGGTGAAGCCGCAGAGGGCGGCGTAATCCTCGTCCAGGGTGATATCGTTGAGGTTGTTGAGTCCGCTGAAGATGCTCAGGTGCGAGAACTTGGTCACCCCCGTGAGGAAGGCGAAGCGGATGTACTCGTCGCAGCTCTTGATATTCGAGTAGAAGGCCTTGAGGATCTTGCGGTACTTCTCTTGGAGCTCGGGATTGCCGATGGCCTCCAGCAGCGGCTTGTCGTACTCGTCGACGAGGACCACCACCTTCCCCTCAGGCGACTGCTGGGCAGCACGAACAATGACACCTTGAAACCGTTTGGCGATGGTGTCCTCTCCTTCCCCGATACCGTATAGTTTTTCCCAATGCAACAGAGAAAGATTCAGTGTCGAGTTCAACGCTTCCGGTGTGTTGTATTGTTCTGCGTTCAAGTCGATGTGCAGCACGGGATACTGCTTCCATTCCTTCTCCAGCTGGGCGATGGCCAGCCCTTCGAACAGCTCCTTCTTCCCTTGAAAGTACGCCTTCAGCGTCGAGAGCAGCAGGCTCTTCCCGAACCGGCGCGGGCGGCTTAGGAAGTAGCATTTCCCCTTGGTTACCAACCGGTAAACATAGGCCGTCTTGTCCACGTAGGCGAAGTCGGCTGTTCGTATATCCTTGAAAGTCTGGATGCCGATGGGGTAGTTCATGTCCTCGTTGTTTTCGGCAAAGATAATCGGATTTTCCATGTCAGGCAAGTGTTTTTATACCATTTTGCCTGCAAAGATAACAACATTGTATTAATTATTATATTGTTTTTGATTAATTATTATAATCAATAACGTTATCTATTGAATACGTGTTTGTTAACTTTATTGTATGGGGTGGATGATGTCGGCATAATCGCTCCAGACGGGGGCCGACAGATAGGCTTCCAAACTTTCGTTGGGAATGAAAACAATCATTACTATGGATTGAGTTCATGGTATGGATCGAAAAACAAAGGATGGATCATTCCATAATAGCCAACCATGAAATAAATTCTAGCGTTCCTTGTTCCTTCCGCTCGATTACCAATGGTCTGACATTCGGGATCGAGTGCAAAATGGAATATCATCGGATTGGCCTTGGAAATGTTTGTATCTATCTGGTCAAATACCTTTTAATAGTACCTTTAATACCAGTTCGATGGAAATGCCAAGAACGGAGGCCGTTATCAATGATGGCATTTATTGTCATTCCTGAAAAAGACTTCATGCGTTCGAAGTATTGATTGGCCTCGTTTCCATGAAAGTCTTGATTGAATCCATAATCGGTCACTCCAAGGTCGATTTCGTTGTATTGAACGGAAATAAGACAATCTTGAGACTCACGTAAGTCATGGTAATCCATTTCATCGGCAAGATGTGCTATGGGAATATCACCAGAGAAGTCTCTATCAAACAGCTCAAATTTCATTGTCTTGGCTGTGGTTTTGTTCGTACCTAGCTTTATAATAATGATACATGGATTCAAGGGAGATCTCGCGTTGGGAGTAGTCGAAGGGAGACAAGCCCTTGCGCTGGTCGGCCCAAGGTGACTCAGCGTGTGTCATGAAGATGAGCTGGTTTTGTGATTTCGACCCGTAAAGCATAATAATGGAATCGATACATTTGATTTCGTCTTCTGTGAGTTCCATTGTTTTTGCTAGTTTTCCAGCTTCTTCGGATACGGTGTCGTCTGTACAGTCAAAATCTTTTGCGTGCAAATGTTCACACATGTCGTTGGTTTTATCCTTATACTCCAAAAAGATGTCTGGATATACAGGACCGTTGACCCATGCCTGGGGATTCTCAGTGAACAAAGTGTTGTACTTGCCAAAGAATACCATATACCACGCCTGGGTATAGTAGAGCATCTTCTGCAATTTGAGCGGACTGACCGACAATCCTTTCGACAACATTGACAGTCCCAGATACTTGGCTATATCACTAATGTTTCGCATCATCGTTAATTGTTATTGAACAAGGATCGATTTTTTTTATTTGATGACGCAAAGATATATTAATTATTTGTACGATACTGAAAAAATTATGAAAATGATGAAATTTAGAATTGATCTAAAAAAGTGTCTTTAAATAAATTCCAAAACAATATTGTTTCATGGTATGGGGTGGATGATGTCGGCATATATGCTCCAGACGGGGGCCGACAGATAGGCTTCCAAACTTTCGTTGGGAACGTAGATCGCAGTCAAGGGCGATTCCGCAAAGACATTACTGTTTAAAGCACATCGCGGTGGCACGAGAGCCAAACAAGTGACCTTATTCAGACGGGAATAGGGATGTTCCGTTTCATGATAGTAAGATTGATCGCGCCAATATAAGCATTTAATTTGAACGACAATTGCTTTTTGTTGTTGCAAATTGTTGCAGGTTTTTAATTAACAACTTGTTTTACAAGTAGTTATTTTATTGTTTTTGTTACAAAAAGAGCGTTGATGTGGGGCTTGGAAGCCGTGCCGAACACGGCGCCGGAGAACACGGGGTTCCCGTCCGATGTCTTGGACGTCATGCGTCCGTAGCCGTCATAGGCCATGGCGCCCGTGGGCGTCGTGCCCAGGCAGATTCCTGTCAGCCGGTCCATGTCTTCGTATGCGAAGGTCTCCTCCATGTCGGATATCAAAGAAAACGACCTCGATTCATTTGCATTTTAATAAATAACTCAATACCATATACCAAAATAGCAATAATAGGAAATAAAATAGCACCCCAGTGCTTTTTCCCTTTCCATTCCTCTTGGTGCTTTTCTATTATCTTTTTATCTCTTCCCTTGGCAACTAAAACAAGGTATAATACAATATCACAAATTATAGTCGTTAAAACAAACAAGTATAAATAAAATAATCCAAAAGAGGCTTCTGGTGAAATGAAATAGAAATAAAAAGAAACAAGATCTATAACGTATAGGGTGACACAAAAAGAAATACACATTATGGAGGTCGTAGCAGGCATGTCTCCGTCTCCCACTTTTATTGCCCAGTTGTAGTATTTAAAGAAAAGATATTCTAAAAAGCGCATTTTCGTTTACGGTTTAATGTCATAGCTAACTCCAAAACCATCGGTTGATAGATCCAATACAAAATACCCAATACTTATCCCTAAACCTATAGGGCCTCCGAAAACACCAACAGCGACCATACCCACGTCACTTAGACCTTTAAGTAATACTTCATAGCCTTTACCTCCTTGAAGATAGTAATTTGCTGTTTGATATCCAGTAATACCCACAGAATACTCCTGCACAAATGCGCCCCAATCCCTTTGTGGCTCTTAATAAGGTTGTACCTTCCTTTGACAAGGCTGTTACTCGCTGCGCTTGAGTCAACCCACTTCTTATCTTTAATAAAGGAACGTTGTAATAGGATTTGGCTGCCATTTCCATACCCTCTGTGATGGTGTGCCCATTGGCACACCTACAGACTGAGCCATTATGTTTGCTTTATCCATTGTTGACCATGCTCCATACCACTCCAATGGCTAATTCGAAACAGCATAAACACCAAATTTATTCCCTCCCACATACTCATACAAAGCTTTTGCCGTGTGTTTGTTTCCATTGGCATCCGTCCAAGTATAGTAAGAGTTCCTGAAACCAGATGCGCCTTGATAATCACCATACAATTCACCAACGGTCAGGTTGGATATTCCAGCCTCAAGAAGATCGCTGCCTGTTATTCTGGAAGGATTGTTCTGCCAGTTTTGAATCAAAGCCATCATGCTGGATAGAAAATGGTAGTTGTAAACGCTGTTGGAACAGTAGGCAACATGGTACCCGTATGATCCATAATATGCTCCACCCGAACCGGCACCTCCCGACAATCCCCCCATGCTACCATAAAACGACATGTTGCATTCGTAATATGGATTTCTGAAATCCCTGGGTTCGTACGGGCGTTCCACGTAGGCATATATGTCGCGGAAATCTTGGCCCGAAGTGTGCGGCCCACTTGTCCCCTGACGGGGCAGCCACCCCGTCGGATCCACGTACCGCAACGGGTTGTGTCCGCAATAGGCGTAGCGGTTGAAGCCCTGGGCACTCGATGGATCCTGGACATACCGGTCCACCGAGAGGAAGGAACTCATCATCGGGTCGTACATTCTTCCATTCATGTTGATGAGGCCGAAGTTATACAGGTGTTCGTGCCCAGTGAATCCCCGGTCGAACATCGGCGTTCCGGTGAAGCTGCCGCTCCAAGTCTCGGGATTGCGCAGGTTGCCCCACGCGTCGTAGCTCAGACGCTGCTCCACGTTGCCGTCGCTGTCGGTGATTGTGGTCCACGAGCCCAAGTTATCTTTCAGGATGTAGTGCAGCATGTTCGTGCCGCTCACCGTCACCACCACGGCATAGACGCCCGTGGGCCCGGTGAGGTAGGTGAGCCAGCGCTCCGTGCTAAGAAGCCCTGAGGATTCGGATACGAGTTCGCAGTTTCCCACGTAGCGCTTCGTCCTGACGGTGTTTCCCACGTGCTCTTCCATGGAGATCCGCTGACGGTCGTGGCCGTAGGCGAAGACCACGCTGTCGTTGCCCTCCACGACCTTGAGCACCTTGTCGAACCCGGTGTAGCTTACCGTCTGCGGCGCGGAAGGGAACGTCCCGGAGGGCGTGAAGGCCCTGTCCAGGGCGTGGGGCTTGGAGGCCGCGCCGAACACGGCGTCGGAGAACACGGGGTTCCCGCCGGCGGTCTTGGACGTCATGCGCCCGTAGCCGTCGTAAACCATGGCACCCGTGGGCGTCGTACCCAGACGGACTCCCGTCATACGGTCCATGTCGTCGTATGTGAAGGTCTCCTCCATGTCGATCCGGTTGTCCTTTCGGGAGGCTAAATTACGAAAACCGTCGTAACCGTACAAGAGGTCCTGGAGGGTCGCAGTGCCTTTTTTCGTTTTCAACCTGTTCAACAGGTTCCTTTCGGGATCGTACTCCAGCGTGTTGTCCAGGACGCCGCCCAATGTAAAGCGTTCCGACTGTCCCAAGGGAGAGGTCTCCTTGGTGCGGTACAACTCCTTGCCATCGGCGTCGGTCTGGACGCAGGGATATCCCGAAGCGTTGTACCTTTGCTTGACGGTGAACCCAGACGGGTAGGTTACCGATGCGATCCTGGAGGCCCTGTCATAGTCATAACGCGTCACGTAGGCGGCCCCTGCGATCCGGACGGTGTCGCAAATCCGGCGCTGACAGGTGTCGTAGGCGTAGGAAACGGACTGTTCTGGATGGGACACCGACAGAAGCAGTCCCTTTCGGGGTGCGGTCTCGCCATATTGCCAGGTCGTCGTCCTGCTCACCGGCGTCCCGTCCGCCGCCACGTCGTCCTCGGAACGCCCCGTCGTCCTCCCGTAGCGGTCGTAGGTAAAGGTGGAGGTGAACTGTCGCGGGGTGGTGCGCCTGACCTCCTGCCCGAAGGCGTCGTACTCGCTCACGAGGTCCGACTGGGCGGTGCAGTAGTCGGGATCGTGGAGCCGGGTCCTGTTCCCCGCGTTGTCGTATTCCATGCTGACCTTGGTGGTCTCGTCGGAACCGACGCGGGCCCATTTCGGGCTGCCGTCGGCAAAGTACTCGTATGACACCGTTGTGCCATCGGCGTCCTCGTTCTCAATGGTCCATCCCAGGACGTTCAGCCGCTTCGCGGTCCTTCTGGGAGTCGCGTTGGAGCTTCCTTGCGGAGGCGTGGCCGTGCAAGCGGTTTCCAGGCCGTTGTAGGTGAACCTTTCCGATGACCCGTCCGGATAGACGACCGAGTCCATCCTGTCGTGGCCGTCGTACACATAGACGGTCCACCGGATGTCCTCCTCGGCGGTGCCCATCCTGTAGGGCAGCGACTCCTTTTCCAAAAGACCAACCGTGTCGTACCTCCTGTCGGTGAAGACGGGATTGCCATGGAAGTCAAAGCAGACGCGTCTCAGCTCGGCCCCCGACTTGTGGTAGAACGTCATCGTGGCGCCGCCGCCCGTGCTCTTGCTCCATGTGTAATACGAAGCGTCGGAGGGTTTGTATGGGGAGTGCTTGGCCCATAGGATGCGCTCCCTTTGCTCCGTCCCGTCGGGAGAGAACACGTTCCGGTCGGTTCCGAGGACGCTATATGAATGTAGGGTGCGCATCCCGTTGCAGTCGGTCACGGTGTCGGGACGGTCGTGGAGACCGTAGCTGTATGTCGTGGCATAGCCTACGTCCGGCGGCCCCACGGTCTCCCTGGTCAGCAGCCGGTGCCGGTATTCGGGGCCGTATTCGTAACGGGTCGCCCTGGCCGTCTCGCCATGGATCCCATAGGGTGCGCTTACGGAGACTTCGGTTACGTTCCCGAAGCCGTCATAGGCATAGCTCGTGAAAAGGGTGAGCGGGTCGTTCGGCTGGCTTCCGTCGTTGGGTATGACGGTGACCGCATCCGGCCGGTATCTGTTGTTCGAGTTGTAGGTATAGACGGTTTTCGACGACACCGACCCGTTGTTGCGGGTGCGCGTGACGGTCTCGTTGAGGGGACGGTTCACGATCCACGACGAGGGGACGGTCTGGAGCACCGTCTGTTTCGACGTCACGAGCTCGCAACGGGCGGTCCGGTGCTCGTATCCCGTGACGGTCTGTGTGGAGGCGGTGCATCCGTAGGCGTTTCCGTAGGTGTGGTCTGTCCCGTAGTCGTACTGATAGGTGGTGGTCACCGTTCCCTCCAGCTCGTCCTCATCGTCCATGCTGTAGAGGTCCTCCGTCTTTGCCGTCATGGCGGGACAGACCACCAGGTCGGTGGCGGGGCTGGAGAATACGGCGTTGGAGAAGGTGTACTGCGTCCGGCTGACCGCTCTGGGCTCTCCTTCATTGTTGACGTATGATGCCTCCCAGTCCGGGAGCATCATGGCATACCGCCCCATGGTCCCGGTCTCGTTGAACTTCACCGTCCTTGTCTTCCACGGGTTGTCCGTTCCGTTGCGGAAGGTCTCCGCCACGGACATCTGGAACCCCAGGAAGCCGTGGCCGTAGCGGTGGTGCATGGCGTTCCGGTAGCGGTAACGCGTAATCGTGCTGCTGCCGTTCACCCCTTCGACCTCGACGCTGCTGAGCGCCCGCACACCCGGGGGGACGGGTCGCACCCCATGGCTGTCGGGAGGGGAGTAGGTGTGCGTGTAGAAAGGCGCCTCTGTGCCTTCTGTCTTGGCGGAAAGCCAGTCGTAGGTGAAGGAGACGCGGTTGCCGAGTCCGTCGGTGACCGCCGTGACCGAGGCGTAGCGTCCCACCGAACGCGGGGAATGGATCCCTATGGCTTCCGCCCCACCCCCTGGAACGTCAGATTCCCACCCGAGGAACGAGGCGTTTTCGCGGCCGAGGAAGTTTCCGGTATGGATGTATCGGCTGGAAAAACTCATGGGGTTGGATGAGACGCTGCCGATGAATCTGACATGGTTCGGCTGTTCTACGACAAGCTTCGTCAGTATCCTCACCATGGATGAATCGCTGTAGGTGTGCGCGAAGTCCGAGCACCCGTCGCCGTCGAAGTCCGCGACGGCGACGGCGAAGGTGTACTGGTTGTAGGCGGACTGGCCCAGAAGGCTGAGCGAGGGCTGGTACAGGTTGCGGTAGCTGTTCGTATATGGTATGGAACCGTTGTCGACGATGCGGGCCTCGCGCAAACGGTGTCCCATGGAGAGACAAATCTTCCATTTGTTGTAGTCTTGGAAAAGGACGTCTGCCTTGCCGTCGCCGTTGAAGTCGCCGGGGAACACGTGGCACCACTCACCGTTGGGAAGCTGTTGCGGGTAGGCGAAAGACGAGAGCTGTTGCCAGACCCTGATGCAATGCTGGGGATCGTCGAAGTCGAACCTTGCCAGCGCAGAGCCCTGTAGGCCGGAGCTGTAGTTCAAGACGCCCAACAGCAGGATGTCCGTGACGCCGTCGCCGTCATAGTCCGCCGCGATGGTGTTGTAAACCGGCCCGAGACCCTCCAGTGAAGTCTGGTTGAGCGCCCTTTTCCGGAACTGTCCACCCTGGAATCCGAGGAAAACGGCGTTTTCCAGGTGGGGCATGGTCACGCTCGCGTTGCCGTAAGTGACGGATTTGTCCTTTTTCTGGAGAAGGACGGCGTCACAGGTGCCGTTCCCGTCGAAGTCGCCGGTGATGAGATCGCATCTGCAGGGAAGCAACACGCTGTCGATCTGGCTGAAGGCCTGGCTCCCGGTTTGCCGGAGGAGCACTTTCACCAGAGTGTATTCCATAAACATGGGAGGAATTTCATGATAGTAAAGTGTGTCGCAGAGGTACAGCAGCATGTCGTCCATTCCGTCGCCGTTGAGGTCTGCCACGTGGACCCAATCCAACGAAACCGGGACGTTTTCTATGTCAAGGGTTGGGGCGTGCACAAACCCCCTGTCGCGGTCGTTGAGATAGGCCCTTATGTCCACCGGGGCGTCGTAGGCGTATCCGTCTTTGTAGGGCACCATGGCCACGTCGGTGTATCCGTCGCCGTCGAAGTCGCCCGTGAAGGGGAAGCCGTCCAGGACGTCCGGCGTGGTGACGGCATAGTGGAGCAGCTGGTTTTGCGTCGAGGCGTCCCTTTCGATGCGCGTGGCGTTGAACCGCTCCACTCCGCCTTCCCCGTCGAAGGCATCCATGGAGACCGCGGTCAGGACGTTGTACCGGAGGGCCGAGCTCCATTGGTAGTCGAAGGCGTAATGCAACAGGGGCCTGCCTTCAGCCAGGGAGGTCACGGTGACACCCTTGAGAAGGTGCTTCATCAGGATCTGGTTGCCGCCTATGTAGTAACGTTCCTCGTCATGCCTATTGGTCTGGTACTCAAACGTCACCGCAAACTGAGCCGGCATTTCCTGGTCCTCGTTGACGGTGTAAAGGATGGTGTCGATGTGGAACTCCCCGTTTTGGGCATCCTCGTAGTAATGGTACGTCACCGAGTTGCCGTCACGGTCCGTTGCCTTGTCCAACAGCCAGCATAGCGCCCGCAAGGATCCGTCCTGAGGGTCGATCCATGAGCTCTCCGTCGCCCCGTATTCCAGGACGGTTCCGTCGGCCTTCCAGACTTTAAAAGAAGAGATCACCTTGGCTATGTGGGAACCGTTCGGGACAAGGGAGATGTAGGAGACTATCTTTGACATCTCATCCTGCTCCGTCCTGTATTCGACACTAGAGGGGGTGGAGTCCACTTTGATGAGACGCCTTCCGTCAAGCAGGAAACAATCCTCCGATGAGAGGTCTGCAGCCGTCATCTCTCCGTCGTGGTACAGGGTCCTTCCCGTCCTAGTGACGCTGGAGATGCCCGACAGGTCCCATCCCCATCCCATCAGTCCGTTGCCTCCCTGGCTGTTGTACGTGACCGACAGGGAGGGCTGCATCCCGTTGATGCCTTGGGGCAGCTGGAGCGGGATGGTGTAAACGGCGGCACCCATGGCACCCATGCTGAAAGACCCTCCGATGGTTCCCACCACGCCGCTGTCGGCGGCGTGGTGCCCGCCCGTGAAGCCCTCCTCCGGAGGGAACACGCCGTAGGGATCGATCCGCAACACCGTGCTGTCGTTCCCGGAAGGCTCCGTCGAGAAACCGGGCAGCAGCTCTATATGGCTGCTTGCCGTGTATTCGTGGCTTTGGCTAGATGGTAGCGAATCTATGAGCGTGAACGTCTCGGCTTGATGGGCGTTCTGCGAAAAGCCTTCCGTTGCCATGCAGGACAACACGCCTAGGACAAGGAGAATATGGATAGACCGTCTCATCTTGTTGTCAATTTATGGTTTTCCGTTTATCCGCTTTCAGTTCCTCTTGACGACCTTCCAGGTGCGGGTCTCCC